>ULWH01022379.1_pt1 | contig 38611 bp, 38 predicted proteins | sample 1960201 | NCBI WGS metagenome assembly ULWH01 (sample SAMEA4835808, study PRJEB28245) | human gut metagenome | biome: gut microbiome; material: fecal sample | place: Denmark | collected 2008
AAAAATTATATAAAAATAATAAAAAATAAAATATTAGAAAGGATTAGAAAAGAAGATGAATAATTTAGAATTAAGTACAAATATAGACAAAGGAAAAAATTTAGAAAATAGGCAAAATAATTTTTTAGAAACCACTTTAGGTAAAACAATTAATTCAGCAATAGATATTGGACTAAGATGGGTTTTACCAGATTTGATAGAAAATGAATTTATAGAAGTAAAAGATAGTTTAATAAAAGGAGGACTAAAAGAAGGAGTAAATAAAGCAATAAATTCAGCAATAAATTTAGGAAAAAGTGCTCTTGGAATATTTACAGGAAATTTTGAAAATTTATCTCAAGCTCAATCTGCTATAAAAAGCGGAGGCATTATAGATGGTGTTTCTACAGCATTGGATGTGGTATTAGGGAAAGTAACAAAAAAAGGATTGATACCTTATAATGTTTCTAATTTGATAAGAAAAGGAAAAGATGTTATTTTAGATAATGTTTCTAAGAATATAGAAAATAATTTTACAAGCCAAATAAATAATTTAGATAAATTATCTAAATATGAAAATAATTGGAGAGAATATTACAAAGATAAAGACTTTAAAGGAATGGAAAAAGAATATGAAAAAATAAAAGAAAAATTAAAAGAATTAATGCCCTTAGAAGAAACATTAAAACAGGCAAGGCAAATAGAAAATATACACAAAATTATAAAAAATAATGGAGGAGATTTTAATTTAACACCAGAACAGTTAGAATTAAGTAAAATATTAGTCTAATAACTATTAAATAAGAGTTTTTTCTGCGTTTTTCTTGCATAATTTTTTTTGTTTTAGTATAATTATAAAAGACAAAACATCAGAAAGGAATGGTAAAAAAATGGAATCACGTGACGGAAATATTATAGAAAGAGATATAGAAACAGAGATGAAAACGTCATACATAGATTATGCGATGAGTGTTATTGTATCTCGTGCTTTGCCAGATGTAAGAGATGGTTTAAAACCTGTTCATAGAAGAATTTTGTATGCTATGTATGAAGACGGGATAACATCAGACAAGCCATACAGAAAATGTGCTAATACAGTAGGATCAGTTTTAGGAAGATATCATCCACATGGAGATGCTTCTGTTTATGATGCAATGGTAAGAATGGCACAAGATTTTTCTTTAAGATATAGATTAATTGATGGACATGGAAACTTTGGTTCAATAGATGGTGATGGAGCAGCTGCGATGAGGTATACAGAAGCAAGAATGGCAAAAATAGCAGAGACAATGCTGACAGATATAGAAAAAAATACAGTAGATTTTATGCCAAACTATGATGACAGGTTACAAGAACCAACTGTACTTCCATCAAAAATACCAACACTATTAATTAATGGTTCTTCTGGAATTGCCGTAGGAATGGCAACAAATATACCACCACACAATTTAACAGAAGTAATAAATGGAATTATAAAAATAATTGACGAAGATAATGTAACAGATGAAGAATTATTATCGATAATTAAAGGTCCAGATTTTCCAACAGAAGGTATAATTTTGGGAAGAGAAGGAATAAAAGAAGCATATTTAACAGGAAAAGGTAAAATTACAGTAAGAGCAGAAGCTGAAATTGAAGAAATGAGTAATAATAAACAAAGAATAATTGTTAATTCTTTACCATATCAAGTAAATAAGGCAAAATTAGTTGAAAATATTGCAGCACTAGTTAGAGAAAAAAGAATTGAAGGAATTTCAGATTTGCGTGATGAATCAGACAGAATAGATAGAGTTAGAATTGTAATAGAACTAAAAAGAGATGCAAACGCTCAAGTAGTATTAAATCAATTATATAAAAATACACAAATGCAAGATACTTTTGGAATTATAATGCTTGCATTAGTAAATGGAGAACCAAAAATATTAACATTAAGACAATGTTTGGAATATTACATAGAACACAGAAAAACTGTTATTTTACGTAGAACACAATTTGATTTAGATAAAGCATTAGCAAGAGCTCATATATTAGAAGGATTAAAAATAGCATTAGATAATATAGATGAAGTAATAAATATTATAAGGAATTCTTATGATGATGCTAAAGAAAGATTAATGGAAAGATTTGGACTTTCTGATATACAAGCACAAGCAATATTGGATATGAGATTAAAAACGTTATCTGGTTTGCAAAGAGAAAAAATAGATGAAGAATATAATGAATTAATGAAATTAATTGCATATTATAGAGAGGTTTTAAGTAGTGAAAGATTAGTTTTTGATATAATTAAGCAAGAATTAATAGAAATAAAAGAAAAATTTGGTGATGAAAGAAAAACAAAAATAGTAGCAGCAGAAGGTGACCTTGATGTAGAAGATTTAATAAAAGAAGAACAAAGCGTTATTACTTTAACTCATTTCGGATATATAAAAAGAATGCCAGTAGACACATATAAGAGCCAAAAAAGAGGAGGAAAAGGAATAACTGGAATAGCAACTAGAGAAGAAGACTTTGTAAAACAAATATTTACAGCTTCAACACATGACTTAATATTATTCTTCAGCAATAAAGGAAAATTATATAGATTAAAAGGATATGAAATTCCAGAAGCAGGAAGAACTGCAAAAGGAACAGCAATTGTAAATTTATTAAGCTTAGATCCAGGTGAAAAAATATCTGCTGTTATACCTATTAATAATTTTTCTGAAGGAAAATATCTGTTGATGGGAACAAAAAGCGGATTAATAAAGAAAACAGCACTTACAGAATATAATTCAGCAAGAAAGACGGGATTATTAGCAATTACATTAAAAGATGATGATGAATTAATAGATGTAAGATTAACAGATGGAGAAGATAATGTAGTATTAGTAACTAAAAAAGGTATGAGTATTACTTTTGATGAAAAGGATGTTAGACCTGTCGGCAGAACAGCGCAAGGAGTAATAGGAATAAGACTTGATGAAGAAGATAGTGTAATAGGAATGGAATCAATAGTTTCAGGTATAAAAGGAACTCTTCTTGCTATAACAGAGAATGGATTTGGAAAGAGAACAGAGCTAGATGAATATAGAGTGCAAAATAGAGGTGGAAGAGGAGTAATTACATATAAAATAACACCTAAAACAGGAGACATAGTAGGAATAAGAATTGCAACAGATGAAGAAGATGTTATGCTTATAACAGACAATGGAACAGTAATTAGGTTAAATGTTAAAGATATAAGTATTTTAGGAAGGGCAACACAAGGTGTTACTTTAATGAGAACAAATGAGGGAAAAGTAGTAAGTATAGAAAAAATATCTGCTGATGAAGGTGAATAATGAGTAATAAAATAATAGAAGAGAAAAAAGAGCGTTTAAATATATTAATAGAAAATCTCGAACAAATACAATTACTAGCTGATACTTTGGCAGACAATGAAATTCCGGAGGAAACAGAAAAGAACAGGCTTGCTCAAATCTATGGAAATTTTATAAAAAATGAATCAATATTTAATATTTTATTATCTATAGATGATCCGAATTGTCCAGAAATGTATTTTGAATATGTTGGAAGATGTATAGAGGAAAGATTAGATAAGTGTAAAGCTAATTCGCTAGCAACTAGAGCAAGACCACAGATACAACAAATAGTACAAGATAGGAGTACATCTTTAGCACAGAAGAAAGAATTACTTGAAAAAATAATAGAAGAAATTATGAAATCAGGTAAAAGGATTAAAGAAAGAGACTATTTAGAAAAAGCCGTATTTTCAGAAGCTAGTGGTATGGATACTAAACTTATTCAAATATTGTATGGAGAAGGAGCAGGAAAATGTGGAACTCCATATAATGATAAGAAGTCCGAAGATTATGAACGATAAAAAGAATGCTTTTATATAATAATAAAAATCTGTGATTATTCACAGATTTTTTTAAATCTTATATCATCTCCAAAAAAATAACATATATTATAATTACCAACAATTCTTGATACAATTCTTTCATCATAAGTATTATACAAGTTTTGCAAGCTTAAGTTAGTTGAAATTATGGTTTTAGTAATATTTTTTTGATTTAATAATCGTGTATTAATAATATTAAATAATTCGGTAAATTTCATATTATTAACGCATTCAGTACCTAAGTCATCTATTATTAATAAGTCTACAGTTAATATATTTTCTAAAATGTTAGAATTAGTATTTTTACCAAATCTGTAATCAATAATTGTATCTAACATAACTGGAGCAGTTTGATATAATACAGTTTTATTTTTTTTAATTAATTCATTAGCAATGCAACTTGAAATAAAAGTTTTTCCTAGACCAGTATTTCCAGTAAACAATAAATTTTTTTCTTCAGGGTTTTCAAAATTATTAATAAATTTAAAACAAATATCTTTTATCAATTTAATATTTTCTCTAGGAGAAATATCTGATTTATATTTTTTTTCATCTACAACATTAGAATAAAATAAATCATTAAAATTATTAAAATTCTGGTTTTTAATATTATAAATATTTGATTTATTATATTCTAAATCAAATATTTTTTGTTTTAAGCAACTACACATAATAGAATGAGAATTTTGCATTACATATCCGGTATCATTACATAGCTTACATGCATAATTAGGTAAAATATAACTTTCATCTTTTCCAATTGAGTTTAATATAAGTATTTTTTCTTTTTTTAAGATGTTAATATTTTTTTCTAAATTTTTTAAGAGTTCAGAATCATTTTTATTTATTAAAGATTTGGCAGTGGAAATGGCTAGAGCATTTAACTTATCATCAATTTCTTGCAATTTAGGGTTTTGAATATATAGCTCTTTTTTCCTCTGCTCAGCAAGCTTAATTGCTCTTATTCTTTTGTTTTCATATTCTGTTAAAAGATTTTTTAGAGTGGTATTACTCATTGTTTCACATCCTTATGCTTCTTGTTTTTTCTTAACATTTGCGTATAAATTGTTTAAATTATCATAAGATCTTTGCTCATATTTGTTATAGCCAGCAGTTTTTTCTAAATTCTGTACATTTTTATTTTTTTCTTTCATTTCTAATAAGAATTTTTGTATTTCTTCTGTAGTCGTAAATCCTCTGTCGTGCCAATCACTTAACAATTTATCTAAATAATCAAAGCTTGGATTTGCCTTAGAAGTAGTGCGTTTTAAAGCAATTTCTATAATATCTAAATTATATTTAAAGTCTATTACCCATTTTTCAACATAAGCATATTCATATTGAGACAAATTTCTTTTTAAACTCAATTTTTTAGAAATAGTATTAGCAATTAAATTTAATTTCTCTTGTTTTTCGTAATACATGTCCAAATCTGTAAATGTTCTAATATTATTTTTTGCCCACGCTTCTGCTACTGTTTGAATGTAGTTTCTATGAAGAGCAGATTTATCAAAGCAGTAGCCAAATAAAGCAATCATAACTTCTTCATCAAAATTATATTTTTTAAACCACAATTCAATATCTGGATACCAAGAAGTAGGCATTAATCCAGAAAAATATTTATTATTTATACATTCTATAGCCTGAGCTCTTTTTTGACCTTCAGCAGATTTTTTTAATTCTTCTGCAGACAAAGAGGTTTTTGGCTTATAAATTTTATATAATTCTATCTCTTGTAGATTATTTATAATATATCCAGTATTTTTTTTAGTAATAGCACCAATATCCTCCCAATATTTTAAGGCATCTTGAATAACCTTCAAAGGAAGTACTAATTTTTTAGATAAATCATTTATTTTCACATCTTTTTCATATTTAGATAAAAATAATAAATACAAATATACTTTTACAAAATCACCATTTGCCTGTGAAAGATACTCAGAAAAAAATATATCTGGTATTTCTGTCTTAGAAAATAAAGGTGATATTTCCGCATCTTCTAGTTTCATAATATTAGTTACCTCCCAATGTTCATTTGTCAAATTATATCATTTTATAAATATTTTTACAATAAACAATGGAGTAAAATATTATTTAAATAAATAAAGTTTATTTTTTATAAAAAATTTGATTACATACTTAAACACATAAATAATGTTTTCATTATTAATTCCGACAAAAGTAAACAAAAGAAGAGGAAAGCATAAAATAATAATTATACATATTTTTACGCTTAGGTTGTTAAACAAAGAATTTGATATTATAAAAATAAAACCATCCCAAATAATATTTAATATTAAAGAATTATAATCTATAAAGCCAAACAATTTACTATTAAAGTTATAGTTTTGTGGAAAAATAAAATTCATTACATCCTCCTATGATTAAAAAAATTAGAAGAAATTCCAAAATTATTTGATACTTCTGTAGAAATACCTCCAACCAATTGGCGTATATATGAATTTATATGAACTAAAGCATATATACATCCTAAATAAGTCAATTTTGATAAGGTATTAGAATTAAAGTTAATAGAAAAGATAAGTAATAATATTAAAGCAATAAATGATTGCATTATTAATAAAGAAAAAAGACATCTAATCCAAGATTTAAAAAACCAGCTTGTAGAATTATTTAAAAGAGTGAGCAATGAAAATGGGGTTAATAAGACAAATAGTTTTACCAATATGTATCGCAAAGCATATGAAAAAATTAAATTAAATAAGCTTATAGTAATAAAGGCTTTAGAAATGCCATCAAAAGAAAAAATGTTAAAATTAGTACTTGTGGAATAAATATCAATATTTAATTTTTCTATTAATTTAGCAAAAGAAATGGAAGAGTCAAAAATATATTGACCCAATTCTTGAATGGAAGAAGAAAATAAATAATTTATATTTAAAAATTGTTCACATATAAAATATGAAGAATTAATGCAAATTCCTAAGATAAGTAATTTTAGAATAAAATGACGTGGTGATTCAATGGGTTGGCTGGTGTAACTGGAATATGCAAGTTTTACCGCATAGTATATAACAAATGCAATTAATAAAGAATTAGCTATTAACAAAAGTCCATTGTTAGAGTAAGTTCCAAATATTTTTTCAAAGAAAGGAACTTTTAATATATTTGTATCTATAAAAACTAATTCATCTAATACTTCATAGAGCGTCGTATCTATAGAGGTTAGCAAGTTATTTAAAAGATTATTTATAGTTTCAAAAATTATGTAAGAAATATTTTGCTGTTCCATAGAATTCACCTATACAATAAGAGTTTTTATAGCAGATAATATTAAATCAATTGCTAGTATAAATCCATATGAAAAAAGAGAACTTCTAATTAATTTTTTTGCTATCCTTATTCTTTCTTCATCTCCGAAACTAAACTTCTTCATAAAAACACCAGTGCCAACAGCCACAGCAGCTGCAGGAGTTGCTAACTTCATAAACCAGCTCTCAACTTTTTCAAAAGCTTCATTTAATTTTGTAACAATTTTAGGTGTAGAATCAAAAAAACAATATGTAAAATTAAAAATGCTAAATAATACAATAAAAATAAATAAAATAAAAATAATTTTTTTAATAAATATTTTCATTAAAATCCTCCTTATATAAAAAATATGGTAATAATTTTACTTTTTGTGGTTTTATAATTTTATTGCCATCAGATAGGAAACATAAAGATGTAAAATTTTCAAGTTCTTGAGTAAAAAACTTTGTATCATATATAAAATCTGTTTGAATACTTGTACTTAAAGTTTCAGAAATATTAGAATTTTTGGAGTTTAAAGAGTTAGTTAAGTAGCTAAAAACAGTTTTTTGAGCATTTTCAGAGATTGAGTGAGTGGATTTTTCCTTATCTTCTTTACCAATTTGTTTTTGTATATCTTCTATTGTAAAAATATCATCTGTCCTGAACCATAATTTATTTATTAAATTTTGAACAATCATTTTAACTGTAGCCTGATTGTTTAAAGTATTTAAAATTGACGTATAGCTTTGAGTAGCAACAATATTAATACATTTAGCTTCTCTACTTTGAGAGAAAAAATTACTATCTGTTTCTGTACAATATTCATGATATTCATCAGAAATAAAAGCAACACTTCTTTTAGAAGTTTCAAAGTTGTTTGCCAATCTCATCATAACTTCAGTTTGAAAATCTAATTTTAAATATGCAGAAATTATTTTAGAAAGTATTGTGTATTCACTAATATTCATATTTAAAACAACTATTTTGCCATTATTTATTACTTCATCGAAGCCTAAGAAATTCAATTCATCTTTAGGGGGAGAGAAAGTTTTTAATACATCATATTCAGAGACAAAGCTATTCGTAATACGAGTAATTTCAGATTTTAAAATAGAAAGAGTTCTTGAATCTAAATTTAAAAATTCTTTTTCAAAAAAATTGATGGAAGAGAGTAAATCATAAGTTTCTGCATATGTAAAACAATTATTAATAAATTTTTGCCTTAAAATTTCTATCTTTTCTTTATAATAATTATTAACCGTAATTATTTTATGTAATTCATCAAAGGTAACATAATAGTCATTATATAGCCTGCATAATTTTATAGCTTCACTTAAAATTTGCTCAGCTTTATCTATCCAAAAAGATTCTGTATTATTTTTGGAGAATAATAAAAGTATAGTTTTTAGCCTATGAGCTAAGACAGAAGGTTTTAAATTTGGCTTATGTAAAGGATTATATTTAAAATTACCATTTAATTCTATAGTGATTAAATCTTCTTCACGATTATATATATGACAAAATTCTTTTACCTTATTACAATAATTACCTTTAACATCTAAAATAAGCATTCCTATTTTCTCGGTTTCACTATTTGATTTGTAAGAAATTAATTGTTCAGTAAAAGGATACATAGCACTACTTGTTTTTCCAGTACCAATTGTTCCTGTTACTAAAATATTTTGATATAATGCTTTTTCTGGTAGATATATTTTTTCATTTGTATAAACATTTTTGCCAATAAAAAGAGAAAGCTGATTATGTGAAAAGTGAGTTGTTTGGATAGAACTTTTTTTAAGTTTTTTAGGTTTATCAAATGGTTTAATAAATAATAAAAAAATAGAATTTGAAATTATAAAAGAAGAAAAAATATACGAAAATATAAAGGCAATTTTTATATATTTCCAGAGTAAAGGTTGTTCAATACAAATATCAAATGGATGCAAACCATAATTAATAATAATTGAATTAGATGTGAAAATGGGATAAAAAATTTTGAAAGCAAAGCAACACAAGGTAAAAGATAAAAGTAAAATAAAAATAAAACGTTTAATAAAAGTTTCACCTCCATTATTTAATTTTAAGATTTAATTTTGAGCCTTGCAAATTGTGGAAAACATTGATATCAAAGAAGTTGTAAATTGAATAGAAAACAATAAAAAGATTAAAAATGAAAAGAATAAAAAAGTAATCGATTAATTTAAATATAAATTACCACCTCCTAATTTTTACCATAATACAACATTTTTAAAAATTTGTCTATACTTTTTTTAAAAAAAGTATATTGATATTTACATTTTTTTTTGTTATACTAGACAAGTACAATAAAAATAAAAGAAAGAGTGAGAAATTTGAAAACAAAAGAAATAAATGAAGTAAAAAATAAAAAGAAAAAAAGAGGTATAGGTAAAAAAATTATTCTTGTTATATTATTTATCATATTATTGGCAGGAGCAATTTTAGGATATAAAGTGTATAAAAATGGTGGAGGAGCAAAAGGACTTTTAATGACAGCAATGGGGCATGATAAAGATACAATATTGACTTTGGATAAAATATATTGCTTGATATTAGGAAAAAGCCAAAATTTAACAGATACTTTAATATTAGCTTCATATGACCCAAAGGATCAGTCAGCAGCGTTACTTTCTATTCCAAGAGATACCTTTATAGGAGATTATAAATCAAGTGCTACATCATGGGACAAGATAAATGCTGTTTATCAAACAGAAAATGGACCTCAAAAGCTTATGAAATATGTAACAGATATTACAGGTATAAATGTAAAATATTATTTAATGGTAGATACAGAAGCTTTAAAAGTATTAGTCGACGAAATAGGTGGAGTTACATTTAATGTACCGATAGATATGGATTATGATGATAGTAGCCAGGACTTATACATACACCTAAAAGCTGGAGAACAATTACTAGATGCTGATAAAGCAGAGCAAGTTGTAAGATTTAGGCATAATAATGATGGAAGTACATATCCAAGTGAATATGGGCAAGAAGATATTGGAAGGATGAAAACACAAAGGGAATTCTTAAAAACTTTAGCAAAGAAATTATTAAGTTGGAATAGTGTTACAAAGATTAATAATTTATTAGATATTGCTGAGCAATATGTTGAAACAAATTTAGATTTTAAAGCAGTAAAAGATTATATACCATATGCAGTTGAATTTAACATAAACAATTTAAAAACTGCAGTTTTACCAGGAGTACCAGAATTTGCAAATGTGGTATGGATATATAGCAGTGACAAAGAAGAAACAAAAAAAGTGGTAAATAAATTATTTTTCAATATAAATGAAGAAGAATCTGAAGTAAGTGATGAAGAAAAAGAGGAAATAAGAATAGAATTACTTAATGGAATAGGAAACGAGGAAAGATTTGATGAGGTCTCAGACACATTGAAGAGAATGGGATACAATATTAAGAGTACAGAGAGTACTTCTAAAACTTCTAAAACGACAATAATAAATAGAAATAATGCACCAGAAAATATTACAGAGGATATAAAAAATGTATTGAAAATCGGAAACATATTACAAGGGGATTCTTCGAACAATATTGATATAACTATTATAGTAGGAGAAGATATTTTAAAGAAGTTAGAAGATTAAACTTCTAACTTCTTTTTAAAACAATAATTATAATAAAGATTACAAACAATAAAATTGATATTCTTAAGAATATTGGCATAAAGTCAATTATTTCTACATCATTTCCAGCAATTAAATCAGATGAGTAAATCTTTTCATCTACAGTATAAGAAATTTCACCAATGACACTTCCCTTTTTTATAGGAGCAATTAAATTTTCTTTTAATTTTATTTCAGAAGTTAAATTTTCCGTATTAAAATTATTATTCAAAAATATATTAATATCATCTTTTACTAAAATATCAAGATTTTTTGTATCTTTAGTACCACCATGAATTGAAATTTGATTAATTAAAGAATTGGATTTTACGATGCTTTTAAAAGAATAATTATTAAACCCATATTCAAAAAGTGTTTTACAATCTAAATATTTCGGTATAGAATTTCCAATATTGTCATCTGCACCCAAAATAATAGCAATTAGTTCTAAATCATCTTTTTTAGCAGTAGCAATAATACAATCTTTAGCAGGATTTGTATAACCTGTTTTCAATCCTGTTGCATATTCATAATAGTAATCATCTGGAGAATGATGTGATAATAGCAGGTTTGTGTTATAGAAAATTCTGTCTTCACTATTATATTTATTTGTCTTAGGTAAATTGTATTTTGTAGTATTTGCAATATCTTTTATAGTTTGAAATTGCATAGCATATTTTGTAATAATAGAAAGATCATAAGCTGTAGAATAGTGATTATCATCATGTATGCCACTCGGATTTTTAAAATTGGTGTTTTTACAACCTAATTCTTTGGCTTTTTGATTCATCATATTAGCAAAATTTTCAATTGTACCACCAACATGTTCCGCCAATACATTTGCAGCATCATTTGCTGATGGAATTAATAATACATGTAATAGTTGTTCTATAGTTAAATTTTCTCCTTTTTTTAAATAAGCAGAAGAATAGCCAGCTGGAACAATATCAATAGCGCTTGAATTAACAGTAGCAATATCAGATAAATTACAATTCTCCATTACTAATATAGCTGTCATAAGTTTAGTAGTACTTGCAGGATACACTTTTTTATGTATATCTTTTTCATATAAAATTTTACCAGTGGAACTTTCCATGAGTAAACATACTGGAGAGTATGTATTAATTTCACTGGCATTACTAAAATTACATACTATCATAATATTAAAAATTATTAATAAAATACAAAATACTTTTTTTATATGTTTCATAAAATCTCCTCTAATATAAATATATATTAAGTATTTTAAAAATTCAATAGTAAAATAAAAGAAAAAGAAAGGAAAGATTTATTTGGAAAAATTAAAAAATAATAAAAAAATAATAATTATTATAGGAGTAATAATTCTAATAATAATTTCGATATATGTTTTAACAAAAATAGATGAATATAATTATGAAGAGAATAATTACGAAGAATATTTTGCAGAAGAAGAAAATATTATAAAAGAAGAGGCAAAAAAAGTAATTGTTGTGCATATAATAGGAGAGATAAATAAACCAGGAATAGTGGAACTAGAAGAGGGTGCAAGAGTAATTGACGCAATTAAAAAGGCAGGAGGTACTACGGAAAAGGCAGATTTAGCACAAATAAATTTAGCTTATATACTAAAAGATGGACAAAAAATATATATACCAAACACAGAAGATAATGATAAAAAAATAGAGTATAATACAGCAAATATTGAAAATAATATAAAGGAAGAAAAAATAAATATAAATACAGCAGATGAGGATGAATTACAAAGGTTACCAGGAGTAGGTGCATCCACAGCAGCAAAAATAATTAAGTATAGAGAGGAAAATGGAAGTTTTCGAAAGATAGAAGATATACAAAATGTTAAAGGAATAGGTGAAGCAAAATATAACGACCTTAAAGAACAAATAGAAGTTTAATGAAGTATTAGAAAAACTATTAACAATGGAATAGTAATATATTCAAATTAAAAGATAAAAATTGTTCAAATGTATTGACAAAAGACAATAATGGAGTTATACTAAGTAAGCAAACAACAAATCGCGGGGTGGAGCAGTTGGCAGCTCGTCGGGCTCATAACCCGAAGGTCGTAAGTTCGAGTCTTACCCCCGCAACCAAGATTTAAACTTAGAGTCGCAAGAGATTGTGGACTCTTTATTTTTTGTGTAAAAGTGGATTTTAGGCTATTTTGGGGACAGCTTGGGGACACAAGCTACTTTAAATAGCTATAAATAGCCTAAAATTTCACAATAAGACTTAAAAAAAGCAATTTTTGTAATTTTATTGAAAAAAGATTATTAGTTGTTACCTATTAATAGGTCTTGTAATACATACGCTGCTTTTCTCATATTTTTTTCTAGTGGATGCACATAGTATTTTATAGTTGTATTAATACTTGCATGTCCAAGTCTTGCAGATACTGTTGCTATATCAACATTATTAGCAATCATGAGAGTAGCATTTGTATGTCTAATACCGTGAAATTTAATTATAGGTAGTCCTAATTTTTCAATATAAGGCTTAAACCATTTTCCAATTGTATCTGGATGCATAGGTTTCCCATCATCTTGTATAAATAGCTTATTAGAGTTAATCCATTTATCTCCCCAGATGTCTTTTTGTTCATCATACCATTCTTTATATTCAAGAAGAGTTTTTGTGATATAATTTGGTATTGGAACAATTCTATTAGAACATTCTGTTTTAGTATCTTTATCAAAAATTCCATTTTCAGGTAAGTACTGAGTAGATTTATTAATATTAATAGTTTCATTTTTGAAATCTACATCAGACCATTCAAGTCCAATAAGTTCTCCACGTCTTACGCCAGAGAAAATATCAAGAAGAATTGCTGCTTTATACTTTAAATTACTTCCAGTAAGCTCCATTAAAGATTGTATAAGAACTTTGCATTCATCATCATTGAAAAATTCCATTTTAGGTTTCTTAGTCTTTGGTGGTTTAACTCTTTTAGCAGGATTAGAAGGTAACAACTGCCAGTATACTGCATTTTGTAACATGGCACTTATTAGTCTATGGTGCTCTAGAATTGTTTTGGGAGATAATGGTTTTAAAGTTCTTTGACCATTATTTTTTGCTATTCTCTTTATCTGAGTATCATTTTCTAACATATCATAAAAGTTCATTAAATCTGTTGGTTTGATTTTGTCTAAAGGAAATGAACCTAAATATGGAAGAATTCGAGATTTTAATATTCCAATATATCTTGAATAAGTTTTTGGTGCTAATTCTTTTGAAGCATATTTTTCATCCCAAATATAAAAGAATTCTTCAAAGGTAATTGACTTCCCTTCTGGAACTAATCCACGATTTACTTCTGTAATGAATTCTGCTAAGGCTATTTCAGCATCTTTTCTTGTACCATGTATAGTTTTTGTTTTTTTACATCTAGTACCATCAAGATTTTTACCACCTGAAACGACTAACCTATAAGTATTTTCACCTCTTTTTTCAATACTTCCAGCCATTGCTTTTTTCACCTCCTTTCAGCATACTTATGGGTGGAAGTTTGTTAATATTTAATTGTCATGATTATACTACAATTTTAATGCTAATTCTAGTAGTTTTTCTTTATTTTTCAAGTGTTACAAAGATTACACAAAAATCCATAAAAGAAAATATATAGGACAATAAAATACTTTATAAAATGTAATAAAAATTATACAAAGTCGTATAATGTCGAATAATGTAGATAAAAAGCAGGGATAATACTAGAAAAATATAGAAAAAACAACGATTTTTTGATACAATATGTTAGAAAAGATATTCTAAGAGGAGAAGATAAAATGGAAATATTTAAAAATGGTTCTAAATTTATAAGATTTGATTGTCATTTACATACAAAATCAGATAAAGAATTTAAATATACAGAAGAAGAAAATGAATTTATTAAAAAATATATTGAACAATTAAAAGAAAAAAATATTAATGTTGGTATTATTACCAATCATAACAAATTTAACAAAGATGAATTTAAAATTTAAAAAAGAAAGCTTTAAAAGAAGAAATATATTTGATACCTGGAGTGGAATTATCAGTTAAAGAAGGGAGAAATGGTATTCATGTTCTAATTGCTTTTTCAGAAGAGTGGATATCAGAACAAAGAGATAACATAAATTCTTTTTTAGATAATGCATTTAAAGGAATTCAAAATAGAGAAAATGAAAACACAAGATGCAATTATGATTTAACTCAAGCAATTATTGAATTAAATACATATAATTTAGATTATTTTATTATTTTTGCACATGTAGATAATAATTCAGGCATATTAAATGAGTGCGGAGGAGGGTTGATTGAATCATTATTTAAAAATGAGATTATAAGAGAAAGATCAATTGCTTTACAAAAATCTAATAATAATGATAAATACAATAATTTTAAGCAATGGTCAAAAATGGAGCTGGTTAGAATTGAAGGCTCCGATCCTAAAGCAATAGATGAAATAGGAAAAGGCGAAAATCAAACATATATAAAAATAGGAGATTATTCTTTTAATACAATAAAAAATGCATTAATAGACCATAAAAATAGAGTTTCAAAAACTGAAATGAATAAAAAAACAAAACATGGGTATATAAAGTCACTTCAGATAGAGGGAGGAAAATTTGATGGTAAAGAATTTTTCTTTTCAAATGAGCTTAATAATGTTATTGGAATAAGAGGAAGTGGAAAATCTGCGATATTAGAAATTGTAAGAGATATTTTGGAATTAAAATCAGATGTTGATAGTAGTTATAAAGATAAACTCGTTACTTATTATATGGGACCAGGAGGAAAAGCTACTTTAAATGTAGTTGATAAATATGGTAGAAATTATAAGATTATCAAATTTTTTTCTGATAAGATAACTTATATCGAAAATGATAAAGGAGAAAATGAAAATATTTCTATAGATGTTTTAATAAACAATCCTCTTTATTTTGGACAAAAAGATTTATCTATGAGAGCACCAGGATACGAAATGAAATTGTTAGATAAATTGATTGGTTATAAAGACATAACATTTAAAGAGGAATTTGATAAATTAAGTACACTAATAGAGAGCGATTTTAAAGAGCTAATTGGATTAATTGAAATTCCTGAAAAAATTCAAGAATTAACTATTCAAAAAAATAATATTGTTACACAATTAAAAATTTTCAAGGAAAAAGGAATAAATGAAAAATTAGAGAAAATACAAGAATTTAATAATGATAGTTCTTATATAGATTCTGGAATTGAAAAAACTAAAAATTTATTCAATAATTTGGAGAGCGCAACAGAAATAACAGAACTTGACTTTAAAGATTTAAAAGAATATAAATCTAAATATAATGAAGAAATATTTAAAAAACTGAATAGCATTATAGAAAGAATTGAAGTTGAACTGAAAAAATTTCAACAAATTAAAAGTAATATTGCTAAAGAGATAGTTCATGTAGAAAATATACAAAAAGAATTTAAGAATGTAAAAGAGGGATTTTTAGAAGAGTTTGAAAAAATAAAAAGAGAAATAAAAGAGGAGTTGAATCCAGATACATATTTAAATTTAAGTAGTAATAAGAATAAAGTCGAAGAATTAATTAAGACTTTAGAAAACAAACTAAATACAATGGATGATATAAAGAAAAGAATAAAAAATAATTTAAAAGCAAGGAGAGAATTGATTTTAAAAATTTGTAATATGTATGAAACTAAAATTATTCAAATAAATGAAAGTCAAGATAGTATAAAAATTTCTTTTATCGCAAATGGAAACAAGGAAAAATTCTTGGAAGATTTAAAGGTTTTAATAAAAGGCTCTGGTATAAGAACAGATTCAATAAGTAAAATTGCTGATGAATTTGTTGATTATATAGGTATTTTAGAAGATATATATTTAAACAATTCTAATAAAATAGGAGCAATATTAAAAGAAAATGAAGTAGAAAAAATTAAAGGTATATTAATTGCTAAGTTGGATGGAATGTGTAATTATTTACCTAATAGCAATGTGGAAATAAAATATCATGGCAAACTATTAGAGAATCATTCTTTAGGTCAAAGAGCTTCTGCAATAATTTTATTTATATTAGCTCAAAAAGAAAATGATATAGTAATTATTGATCAACCAGAAGATGATTTAGATAATAAAGTTATATATGACGAATTAATAAAGACAATAAAGAAAAGAAAAAAAGATATTCAATTTATTTTTTCAACTCATAATGATAATATTCCGGTATTAGGAGATGCTGAACAGATAATTAGTTTAAATGACGATGGAAAAACAATTATTATAAAAAATAACAGTATAGATAATGCTGATATTCAAAAAGAAATTGTACAAATTATGGAAGGTGGACCAGAAGCATTCTATAGGAGAAATCAAATATATAATGAATGGAAAATAAAGAATAGCAAATAAATGCTATTCTTTATTCTTTGCTCTACTTTTATATACATTAGCTTTATTTTTGCATTGAGGAGTATCATATTCAGATTTAGGATTGACAGCAAGAAAAGCCTTGTTACAGAACTTACATATCTTTAATAAATTAATATCTTTAGCTACTGTTTTAGCAAAGTAATAATCTATATATTGCTTTAAACAAGTAATTTGAAATTCAACAGATAAAGTTTCTTTCCTAGATAAACTCATTTTAATATTGTTAATTTCAAATTGTTTTAATAATTCATCTATTTTGTAATTATCTTCATTAGAAATATTATTTAATAAACTATATAAGTATTTAGCATATTGAATAAACATATCTAAAGGTTCACAATATAAATTTGATCCTGATAATAATTTATTTACATCAGATAATATGTATTTTTCCATGGCAGGAGTTTCAGTTAATTTAGTTACATTATTAATTAATTCTTTAATTTGATTATCATCACAAGTAGGGAAGAACAATTTAAAATATTTTTTCTTATCTACTACTGTTGTTATATCAGAATTTCCAATATAGTTATAATCTTTTAAAACGATTTTATCATCTAAGAAAAAGTATTTATTCAAAGGTAAATCGTTTATTAATCCTAATGTAGAATATTTATTTACAAAGTCTAAAACACTTTTTTCTAAATCAGTTTCATTATAAAAAGCTAATTTACCAATATTTAATAGATCTACTAAAATAGATTCTTCAAAGTCTTTTTCTATATCAATTAATGGAGCACCACTAGATTGTTCTTTATTTATACTATCAGGAAATATATATTTCTTTTTGTCTATTTCTTTAATATCATATTTAGCAAATTTAAAAATATTTTTTCCTTCAAATGCACTAAAATTCAGATTCATACGAATCCCTCCTAAAAATTTATAAAAAAATTACAGTAAGTCCTTGACAAACATAATCGATTACTGATATACTTTTACCAGAGTAAGCAATTATTTCACAAAATCAATTACAAAAGTACAAACCAGTTAGGGCTTGACTTTTCAGTAAAATTACAGTACTAAGTCAGTAATTGATTACTTATAACAATAGCTTACCATACAAAAGATAATATGTCAAGAAAATTCCAAAAGGAGGTGAGAATATGGGGATACCAGAAGTTCAAAGAACTACTCTAACAATGAGAGAGGCAGCAGAATATTTAGGAATTTCATACTGGTTAATTAATCAACTAGTAAAAAGAAAACAAATACCATGCTCTAAAGTTGGTGGAAAATTCTTATTTAGAGTAAAAGCATTGGAAGAGTACTTAAGTGAAAAGGAACAAGCGTCAGTACGATAAAAGAAAGGAGGGCTAATATATGATCCAAGTACAATGGCTTAAAATTTATACAGATATATTTGATAATGAAAAAATAAAAAAGCTATTAAAAAATAGGGATGGGGACACCTATTGTAGAGTATGGTTTCAATTGCTAACATTAGCTGCAAAAAGTAATCAACATGGAGCTATATTACTTGGAGAACATATTCCAATGACAATAGATGATCTAGCAAGAGTTATGAACAAGACAGTGAATAAACTTACAACGATTATACAACAGTTAAGCAATCTTGGAATGATAATTGTAAAAGAAGATACAATCTATATAAAAAATTGGGATGTATATCAAAGTACTGATAAACTTGAAAAAATCCAAGAAGATAACAGAAGAAGACAACGAGAATATAGAGAAAGACAAAAGAAAAATAACGTTACACAAATGTTAGGTAACACAGAAGAAAAGATTAGAGAAGAAAAGATAAAAAATAGAATAGAAGAAGGGACACTATTTGAGAACGAAAGTGGATTTAAAGACTAAAAAAGCAAAAGTAATTCATGAAAAAAGAAATAAAAAAACAAGGAGGAATAAAAGTATGGTCAAAACAAAAATAATAAAAGAATTAAAATGTGAGTTCTGTGGAAAAGGACTAAGACAAGAAGTTAACACTTGGGTAGTAGGAGGTAAAGAAATTTGTATAAAAAGAATACCAGAAAGATGCAATTGTAAACAAGCAAAGGAATATTGGAAAGAACAAGATGAGTTTGAGAGAATAAAATTATTAACTAAATTAGAAATTGAAAGAAAAAAGAATATGGAAAGACTATATACACTTAGTGGTATGAGTTCTAGATTAAGAAATTATAATTTCGAAAATTATAAAGTATGTAATGAAAATAAAACAGCATATTTTAAAGCAAAGAAATATGTAGCTGATTTATTAGCGGGTAACAAATCAAATAGTTTATTTATTACAGGTAATATAGGAACAGGAAAAACACATTTAGCAGCAAGTATTGCAAATGAACTAATAAAAAATGGACAACCAGTAATTTTCGGAACATTAATTAATCTATTAACTGAAGTAAAAGATTCATACAGTATTGATGGCGAATATGAAAGTAAAATTATAAATAAATATTCAAAAATTGGTTTACTGATAATAGATGATTTAGGAAAAGAAAGACCTAGTGAATGGACTTTAGAAAAGTTATTTACAATTATAAATAATAGATATGAAAATAACTTACCAGTAATAATAACAACAAATTATAACAGGGAAAAATTGAGAGAAAGGTTAGCTTGTAATAAAAATTATGAGATAGCAGATTCAATAATTTCAAGATTATATGAAATGTGTAAAGGAATAAATATTACTGGAAAAGATAAAAGAAAAGAGTTAGTATAAGTCGCCAAACAAAATACTAACTCAACAAATATTCTAAATTAATTTTAATATAAAATGGCTAAAAAGTAAAGTTTTTAGTACAAAAAAACAAATAATAAGGAGCATTAAAGGTACAAAAAAGTATCTTTAATCGCTCTAATAAAATAAAAAAGGAGAGTGCAAGTTATGGATATAACTTATAGAAAAGTAGGAGATTATTATGTACCAAATATAAAAGCTCCAGAACAAATAAAAGGATTTAAATTAGAAAAATATAGTGCATTAAGATTGCAATATTTAAAGGAGCATAGGCGTGGTGAATACACATATTTATTGATAGAAAATAAGTTACAAAGTCATCTGTTAGAGGTACAAAAAAATGCAAAAAAGGAATACGAAATGTTAATAAAAGAATTAAAAATAAAAGAAAATATTACAGAAGAATTGAAGGAAAAAGATCAAATGAAATGGGTAGGTCTTATGAATAATATTAGTAATATTGCAGATGAAATTGTAATAAAAAAATATGTATATGAAGAGTAATAATAAATAAAAATGCTTAAGTTTCTGTATGAAATTTAGGCATTTTCAATATCTGAAGTTTTATAAATTATGTCTTAGCAAGCAATGAATTTCATCAGTCGAAATTCAAATATGGGGAAAATTCCCCAATCCCCTTTTTAAGAGAGGAGGAATAAGAATGGCGACTACAAGTTTGTGGAAAGTAGACAAAAGATTAGATCATGTAATTGATTATGCAACAGATAAAGAGAAAACAAAAAATAAAAATGTAGAAGAAAGTGATTATATAATTATGCAAGCATTAAACTATGCAACTAATGCAGATAAAACAGAAAAACAATTCTTTGTATCAGGAATAAATTGTGAGCCAAAGACAGCTTTAAAACAAATGATAAAAACTAAAAAGAAATTTAACAAATATAAATACAGTAAAAGAAATAAGATTATGGCTTTTCATGGATATCAATCTTTTGAAGAAGGAGAAGTTACTCCAGAAGTAGCACATGAAATTGGAATAAAACTTGCTGAAGAAATGTGGGGAGATAGATTTGAAGTTGTAGTATCTACTCATTTAAATACAAAACATATTCATAATCATTTTGTATTAAATTCTGTATCTTTTGTAGATGGAAAGAAATATTACAGTAATTATGAAAATACTGCACTACTTAGAAGAACATCAGATGATTTATGCGATGAATATGGATTTAAAGTTTTAAAAAAAGGTCAGTATAAAAATTACAAGGTGAATTTTGATAAATATTATGAAAGTGCAATACAAAAATCAAGTTATTATACCTTTGCAAAAGAAGATATTGATTATGCAATAAAACAAGCATGGAGTTATAAGCAATTTGTAAATATTTTAAACAATATGGGATATTTTGTGAATATAAGAGCTGGAAAAATTAGTATAAGGAGAGAACCATATAAAAGAAATATTAGAATTGAAAGGGCATTTGGAGAAGAATATTCCCTAGAGAGAATAGAGTATAGAATTTTATATACAAATCCAGAAAAAGAAGTATATCCAAAACCTCAAACATGGAATACGAAATTAAAATATAAAGGAACTTTAAAAACAAAACCTAAAGCAAAAGGATTAAAGGCATTATATTTGTATTATTGTTATTTATTAAAAGTATTTCCAAAGAAAAACATGCAACACAAATTGACTCCAGAGATGAGAGAAGCTGTAAAGAAAATGGATGAATATTCTGAACAAACAAGATTGCTATGCAAATTTAATATAACAACTCTTAGTGAATTAAATACTTGTAAAAACGATTTTAAAGATAAATTACAAGAATTAATAAATGAACGAAAGAAATTATATTATACAAGAGATAAACTGCCTGAAAATCAAAATAAAGAGGAAATATTAAATGATATTATAGCAATAGGAGAAAAAATTACAAAAGTAAGAAGAAAAATTAAATTATGTGACAATATAGAAAAACAAAGCTTGGAAAAATTAGAGCAAATAAAAACTTTTGAAGAAAAACAAAAACAGGAAAAGGAACAAAAGAAAAGCAAGAAAAAAGAAAAAAGATATGAAAGATAGAACTGACACAGAAATGTGCCAATTCTATTTAATATGTTCTAAAACAAATATAACAAAAAAACTTGACAAACAATTAAAATTGTGTTATAAAATATTTAGAACAAACGAGAGGAGGCTTATATGAAGCTAGAAGATATCGCAAATGTATATATTGGAGTGGTTCTTAAAAGAAAAGAAGCTGTATATAAAGAAACTAAAACCAATAAATATAAAGTTTTTAATATAAGATGCTACGAAGAAAATATAGAATATGATGATTTCTATAGTATGGAAGATTTAAGCGGATATGTTACACAAAAAGGCGATTTAATTTTTAGACTTTCTTTACCTAGTAAGATTATATTAGTAGATGAAAAGACAGAAGGATTACTAATTAATAATTTATATTGCATTATTAGGTGTAATGATAAAAAAATAAAAAATGAATTTTTAAAATGGTTTTTAGAAAGTAAAGAAGCAGGTAGACAATTAGAAACAATTATTATTGGAACAGCAGTTAAATCAATTCCAGTTGCAAAACTGAGACTGATAGAAATTCCAAATGTAACAAATGAGGAACAAGATAAAATATCAAAATTGATTTCTTGTTGGAATAGGCAAAAAAAATTATACAATCAAATTATAATTGAGAAAGATAATTATTACAATTCAATAGTAAATAAAGTAATTAATGGAGGTAAAAAATAAAATGAATGAAAAACAATTACAAGATAAAATAAATGGAACAATTTGGGCAGCTTGTGATACTTTAAGAAGTAGTATACCAGGTGGAAATTATAAGGATTATGCCTTAGTAATGCTGTTTGTTAAATATTTAAGTGATACATATAAAGAAGAAAAAGAAAAAGCAAATGAAATGTACAATGGTAATGAACAAATGATAGAAAGATATCTTTCTAGAAGTAAATTTATATTAAAAGAAGAATGTACATTTGATTATTTATATAAGAAAAGAAACGAAGAGAATATAGGAGAAATTATAAATAAGGCATTAGAAACAATAACAACTTTAAATGGTGTTAAGTTATTAAACTTATTTGCAGGTGTTGATTTTAATAGTGAAGTTGTATTTGGAAAAAAGAAAGAAAAAAATGCAATATTAAAAACATTATTATCTGATTTTAATAATGATGATATTGATTTAAGACCATCTAAAATTGGAAATTTAGATGTAATAGGAAATGCTTATGAATATTTAATTGCAAGATTTGCTGGTGATTCAGGTAAAAAAGGTGGAGAATTTTATACACCAGCTGAAGTTTCAACATTACTTGCAAAATTAGTTGAACCAAAAGAAAATGATAGAATATATGATCCAGCATGTGGCTCAGGTTCACTATTATTAAAAGCAGTTAAAGAAGTTAAAGATAAAAAGGTTAGTGTGTATGGACAAGAAAGCAATAGCTCAACATATAATCTATGCAGAATGAATATGTTTTTACATGGAGTTAATGATGCACATATTGAATGGGGTGATACTTTAGCTAATCCATTACATTTGGAAAATGATGATTTAATGAAATTTGATGTAATAGTGTCTAATCCTCCGTTTTCATTAGACAAATGGGCTAAGGGATTTGAAATAGGAAACACTGAAACGATAAGAGATGGAAAAAAGAAAGATACATTTAAGATGGAAGCATCAATGGATCCATATAATAGATTTGTTTATGGAGTACCTCCAAAAAGTATAGGAGATTATGCATTTGTACAACATATGTTAAAAAGTTTAGCAGATGGTGGACGAATGGCAGTAGTTTTACCTCATGGGGCATTATTTAGAGGTGCATCGGAAGGAAAAATAAGAAAAGGAATATTAGAAGATAATTTAATTGATGCTGTTATCGGTTTACCAGAAAATCTATTTTACGGAGTTTCAATACCAGCTACAATAGTTGTGTTTAAAAATAATAGAGCTAGAAATGATGTGTTATTTATTGAAGCAAGTCGTGAATATGAAAAAGGTAAAAATCAAAATAAATTAACAAAAGAAAATATCCAAAAAATATTAGATACATATAAAAATTACAAAGAAGTTGAAAAATATTCTCATATTGCAACTATGGATGAAATTAAAGAAAATGAATACAACTTAAATATAAAAAGATATGTAGATACTTTTGAAGAGGAAGAAGAAATTGATATCGAAGAAACAAAGAAAAATATTGAAAAAATAAATAAAGATCTTCAAGTATTAGAAAAAGAATTACAAGAATCATTAAAAGAATTGGGGTTATAATAAATGGAAGATAATCAAAAAGATAAAATTGTAGAGTTAAGCATATCAAAAGAAGGTTTTAAAATAAAATTACAAAACACTAAAGAAGGGGCAATTGCTAAAATAGGAGAAACCATAGTAGATAGTTTATCATTTTTTAGGTGGAATAGAGCTATTAGAATGTATGATAAGTACAATGAAAAGAAGAATGCAAGAAAGATACAGGGTAAGGAAACACCATTACCTCCTAAATTTATTATAGAAATATTAGAAAATGCTTTTAAAGAAGATAATGACGAAATACAAGATGAATGGACTAATTTATTGGTTAATTGGCAGGATCCAGATAAAAATTGTGATAAAAAATATATGTATATTGATTTATTAAAAAATCTCAATGTGAATGAAATTAGATTATTAAAGTCAATGTATAGAGATCCTAATTTTGAAATAATGTTATATAATAAGAATGCTTATTATGATAAGACAACAATACTGAAAGCTTTGAATTTGACAGAAGAAGAGTATGAAGTTATGATTTTAAATTTATATAGACTTAAAATTTGTGATACATTAAAATCTGAAGAAGGAATAATGAAAGTGGGAAATTTATCAGTATATGCAGATGGCGGAATAGAAAAATTTAGAGTAACTAGATTAGGATATAATTTAATAAAAAGTTGTGAGGAAGAATAAAAATGAATGAATGGAAAAAAGTGAAATTAGGAGATTGTATAAAAGAAGTGAATGAAAGAACTACTAAAAATAATCAATATGAAGTGTTAACATCTTCTAAAAGTGGAATATATTCTCAAGAAGAATATTTCGATAAACAAGTTGCAAGTAAAGACAATACCGGATATAAAATTATAAAAAGAGGACAATTTACATATAGAAGTATGAGTGATAATGGTACATTTACAATAAATAGATTAGAGAATAAGGATATTGGTATAGTAAGTCCAGCATATCCTGTATTTGAAGTTACCAATATAAATGCAGAGTACTTAAAGTATTTTTTTCAATCTGAAGAATTTAGAAAAGCAATATATAATTTATCACAAGGAAGCACAAGAACAGCCCTAAAATACAAAGACTTATCCAATATTGATATATTATTACCATCAATAGAAGAACAAGAAAAAATAGTTAAAACATTGAAAAAGCTAGATTTTATAATTGAAAAATATAGAAATTTATTAGAAGAAAAAGATAAATTAATTAAATCTCAGTTTACAGAGATGTTTGAAGATAAAGAATTTAAAGAAAAAACATTAGATGAGATATCAATTATTAGTGGAGAATATGGTTCTAATGTTTCAGCAATGGAGTATGACGAAACATTACCTAGATATGTAAGAATAACTGATATTACTGAAAATGGAAAATTAGATCAAAATTCTTTAGCTTCACCAAAGAATGAAACAAACATTGAAAAATATTTATTACAATATGGAGATATCCTTTTTGCAAGAACAGGAGCTACAGTAGGAAAAACATATTTATATGACGAATCAGATGGAATTTGTATATATGCAGGATATTGTATCAGATTTAGATTAAATACAAAGATTGTTAATCCTGAATATATTTTTAGATATACTCAAACAAGACAATACTTAAAATGGGTTGATATTGTAAAAAGAGGTGGTGCTCAACCTAATATAAATTCTAAACAATATGGTAGTATTATTATTCCAATTCCACCTATTGAATTACAAAATAAATTTGAAGAATTTGTAAAACAAGTAGATAAACAAAAACTGTTATTAGAACAACAAAAGCAAAATTATGAAAATTTAAAAAAAGGTTTAATGCAAAAATTATTAACTGGAAAAGCAAGAGTAAAAATATAAATTTAATTTATGGGGGCAAATTAAATGGAAGAAAAAATACCAGTAGCTAATGAAATGTCTACAAGTCAAAGACCAGCTATAGAAGTATTACAGAAATTAGGATATAAATACATATCTGAAGAAGAAAATAAAAAGTTAAGAAACTATATTCTAACAGATGTAATATTCAAGGATATATTAGCTAAAAAATTAAACGAAATAAATAGTTATGAATATAAAGGGGAAAAATATAAGTTTTCAGCAAGTACAATAGGACAAGCTATTAAAGATTTAAATGAAGATTTAGTAACTGGACTTATTAGTACAAATGAAAAAATATATGATTTATTAACATTGGGAAAATCTTATCAAGAGAACATGGTAGATGGTACTAAAAGATCTTTTGATATAAAATACATAGACTTTGAACACCCTGAAAATAATGATTTTTATGTTACAGAAGAATTTTCAGTGTTAAGAATGAATGGTAAAGATTATGCAAGACCAGACATTGTTTTATTTGTAAATGGAATACCATTAGCAGTAATAGAATGTAAAGATGCATCAGTACCAATAATTCAAGCTATTTCTCAAAATATAAGAAATCAAAAACCAGATTATATTCCTCAACTATTTAAATTTATACAAATAGTTATGGCAGCTAATAAAAATGAAACGAAATATGCTACTTGTGGTACACCAGATAAATTTTGGTCAACATGGAATGAACAATATGTGGAAAAACAAAATGAATTACTAGATAAAACTGTAATTGGTAGACAAATAACAAAGCAAGATAGAGATATAATTTCACTATTTGAAAAGGAAAGATTTTTAGAATTAATAAAAGATTTTATAATATTTGAAGCAGGAACAAAGAAAATATGTAGATATCAACAGTATTTTGCAGTAAAAGCAATGTTAGAAAGAATAAAACATGATAAAAAAGGAGGAGTTGTTTGGCATACACAGGGTTCTGGAAAATCAATAACAATGGTTTATATAACTAAAAAATTAATGGAAGATAAAGAAATACAAAATCCACAAGTTGTTATAGTAACAGATAGGGTAGATTTAGATAAACAAATTCATAAAACATTTAATAGAATTGGAGTAGAAGCAGCAAGAGCAACAACTGGAAATAATTTAACAGATTTAATTAAGGACGAAAAAGTCAGAGTCATAACAACTGTTGTTAATAAATTTGAAACAGTGGTAAAATCAGGAGTTTCAGTAGATGCACCGAATACATTTATTTTAGTTGATGAAGGACATAGAACTCAATATGGTGAAATAAATAGAAGGATGCAAGAAGTATTCAAAGGAGCAATATATATTTCTTTTACAGGAACACCAATTATGAAAAGAGATAGAAATATATTTGATAAATTTGGAGGCTTAATACATAAATATTCTTTAGATGATGCTTTAAAAGATAAAGCTATAGTTCCATTGATATATGAAGGAAAAATGGTTGACCAAGAAGTTTCAAAAGAAGCTATTGATATGAGACTAGATATGCTAACAAGAAACCTTACAGAAGAACAAAAAACAGATGTAATGAAAAAATGGAGTAGATTTGAAAAGGTTGCTTCTTCTGAACAAAGATTAGAATTAATTGCATGGGATATAGCTAAAAATTATAATGAAACATTAAAAGGAACAGGTTTTAATGCAATGCTTGCATGTAACAAAAAAATAGAGGCAGTAAAATATTATAACATTTTTAGAGAGGAATTTCCTGAATTAGAAGTTGCAGTTGTAATATCACCACCGGATATGCGAGAGGGAGAAGGAAGTATTGATGAAGATACTAATGACATTGTAAAGAAATTTTATATTAATGCTCTTTCAAATTATAAAAATGAAGAGGAATATGAGGAAACTATAAAATCTAAATTTATAAACGGAGATATAGATATACTTATTGTTGTAGATAAACTACTTACGGGATTTGATGCACCAAAAGCTTCAACATTATATTTAGACAAACAAATAAAAGAACATAATTTATTACAAGCCATAGCAAGAGTAAACAGACTTTGTGATGGAAAAGATTATGGTTATATAGTTGATTATAGAGGACTATTAGGAGAATTAGATAAAGCATTAACAATGTATCAAGAAGCAGGTCTAGAAGAATTTAACGAAGAAGATATTAAATCATCTGTTTATTATATTGATACAGAAATAAACAATATGTTTGAAGCATATGAAAAACTTAAAGAGATATTTAAAGATATAAAAAATAAAAATGATATAGAAGAATATGAAGTGCTTTTAGAAGATGAAAAAATAAGAAAGGACTTCTATGATAAACTATGTAAATTTGGAAGTATGTTAGGAATAATTTTACCAAGTGACCAAGCATATTACAAAGTTGGAAAAGAAAAAATAAGTGAATTAAGAAAAGCATTAGCTTTTTATCAAAAATTAAGAGCAACAGTAAAATTAAGATATTCTGAAACTATAGATCATAAAGAATATGAAGCCAAAATGCAAAAATTATTAGACAATTATGTAGTTGCAAAAGAAATGATGAGAATAACAGAACCAGTAGATATAACAGATGCAGAAAATTTTGATAAAGAATTAGAAAAAATGGGAACAGATAGAGGAAAAGCAGATACTATTAGAACAAGGTTAACAAGAACTATAAGTGAAAAATCAAAAGAAGATCCAGCTTATTATAAGAAATTTTCTACAAGAATTGAAGAAACTATTGAAGCATATAGAAATAGAAGAATTACAGATAGTGAATATTTACAGAAAATGCAAGACATCAAAGAAGATTTTAGAAAAGGAAACTCTGGAATTGTTTACCCATCTAATATAACAACAGAAAATTCGAGAGCCTTTTATGGAGTAATATATGATAAATTAATTCCAATAATGAAAGAAAATGCTAATATTGAAGAAATTGGAGAAATTGCATTAACTATTCAAAGAGAGATTGAAAGTAAAATAAAAAGAGATTGGCATTATAATACAGATATTCATAATGAAATTGCACAAGCAATAGACGATACAATATTTATGTATGCAACAAGAAAGAATATTAATTTAGATCTTGAAGAATTAGACAAACTAATAGAGGAAATTATAAATATAGCACTAATGAAATACTAATTGTCTAGGAAGGGTGAAATATGGAAAAAGACTTTATTGAATCTAATGGAGAAAAGATATATTTTTATGTTCAAAGAAAAAATGTGAAAAATATAAATCTAAAAGTGAACATAGATAAAAAAGTAACTTTGTCAATACCAATGAAAATGTCATTAGATAAAGCAAAAGACTTTGTTAAGAAAAAAGCAAATTGGATAAAAAAGCAACAAGACTTTTATGATACATTTGCAGAGCAAAAAGAAAATATAACTTTTGAAGATGGAGAAACAGTATATTTATTGGGAAAGCAATATAAAATGAAAATCATTTCAGATAATCATAATAGTGTTGTTATAAATAATAAATATATTGAAATTCATATAAAAGAAAAATATATAGATAATAAAAATTATATAAAAAAAGTTTATGAAAAATGGTTAAGACAATATGCCTTAAATATACTAGAAAATCTAGTAATAAAATATCAAGATACATTAAAAAAATATGGGGTAAAAATTCCTAAAATAGAAATAAGACAAATGAAAACAAGATGGGGAAGCTGTATACCAGCATGTAATAAAGTTATATTTAATTTGAATTTAATAAAAACTCCAATATGCTGCATAGAATATGTGGTTTTACATGAATTATCACATTTTAAACATCAGAATCATAGTAAAAATTTCTATAATTTTATTACAATATTTATGCCGGATTGGAAAGAACGTAAGAAGATATTAGATGAAGAATTTATGGGAGTGGTATAGATAAATTATGATAGTAGAAATTGTACTAGCTGTTTTATCAGTGATTATATTAAATAAATGGAGTTTTAAGCAGATAGATAAGGAAAAAGAAACTTTTGGAAAAGTATTATACAGTATTTTTATTGTAATAACAGATATATTTCTTATTATATATTACATTGATAGGCTTAATTTACCAACTAAACTAAAAATAAGTGATAATATAGATACTCAAAATTGGTTAATTGTTATAACATCTTGTATATCATCAATTATATCGGCAGCTATTGGTGGGTTAATAGCGTTATTTGTGGCAAGTAAGGAAGTTGAGTCAAATAATAGACAGAACGAAGAGAATAATAGAATACAAAATATACCATTAATATCTTATGAATTTGGTAATAAAAATTCAAGTGAACATTGGGTTGACTTAAATACAAATATTAAAGATGGTACCATAGGAGATATTGATTTTGCTATAAAAAATATTGGCTTGGGTTCTGCAAGAAACGTAAAGATTAATATTGAAAGTAATATAATGAATGAAAGTATAGAAAAGAAGTATTACATTTTAGAAAAAGATAAAATAGAAAATTTATCATTTGTTGGCTCTTTTGTTATAAATGAAGATTATCATTTTAAGGTTAAAGTATCTTATCAAGATTTATTACTTAATTATTATGAACAAGAAATAGATTTTTCTTATAAACTAACACCATATACAAATAATTTAGATAGAAAATATATAATAAGTGATTTAATAATAAAAGAAGAAAAATTTATAAATAATATGAAAAAGGAGGATATATATGGTTAAAAAAGGAGTAATATATATTTTAACTAATCCTTCATTTCCTGAATATGTTAAAATAGGTTATACGGATGATATAAACAAGAGACTAAGGACTTTAAATGCTTCTTCAGCAGTACCATTTGGATTTAGAGCATATGCTGTTTATGATGTGTATCATAAATTAGAAGATAGGAAAGTTCATAGCATGATTGACACAATAAACCCAGAGTTAAGAAGTATAGATAATATAAACGGAAGAGAAAGAAAAAGAGAATTTTTTCAAATGACAAAAGAACAAGCATATTCACTTTTTGAAAGCATAGCAGAAATCTCTGGAACAAAAGAGAGATTGCATCTAATTAAAGCAACAGAGCATGAAATTAAAGAAGAACAAGAAGCTAATGAAATTAGAGAAATGTCAATTAACAGACATCATTTTAAAGATATTGAATTTTATTCTAGCCTAACAAGTAAAAGTTATTATACAAGAACAAGTGAACAAGGAACTTTAAGCATATTTGAAAAAGATACGAATTTAGAAATACCAAATAATAGTAATCCATCAAAAAAACAAATAGTATTACAAGCTTTAAAGGATTTAGGAGAAAATGTAGATGATGGATTGACTTTATATCAGCTAGAACATAGATTAGAAAAGAAAATACTTCAACAACAAGATTAATTATAAATTCTTTTAGAAAGAAGAGAGAACATATGGTATATATTACAGGTGATACTCATGCTAATTTTTCTAGGTTTGAAGAAGATAAATTTCCGATACAAAAAGAAATGACAAAAAATGATTATGTTATTATTTGTGGTGACTTTGGAGGTGTATGGACTTTTGAAGAAGAAAGTAGTATAGAAAAATATTGGTTAGATTGGTTAAATGAAAGAAACTTTACTACTTTGTTTGTAGATGGAAATCATGAAAATTATACAAGATTATATAATGATTATCCAGTAGAAGAATGGCATGGTGGAAAAGTACATAAAGTAAGACCATCAGTATATCATCTTATGCGAGGTGAAATCTTTGAAATAGATGGAAATACATTTTTTATATTTGGTGGAGCATCATCACATGATGTTCAAGATGGAATATTGAATTTAGATGAAGAAGAGAAAATATATGAGTATAGAAAAAGAGGAGCTTATTTTAGAATAAGGGACTTTTCATGGTGGGATTTAGAATTACCTACTAATGAGGAAATGACAAATGGAATAAAAAATTTAGAAAAAGTAAATTATAAAGTGGATTATATTATAACTCATTGTTGTTCAACAAGTATACAAGCTATGCTGGGTGGAGGACGATATAAAAAAGATATTTTAACGGATTATCTACAAAAAATATCAGAAAAATGTGAATTTAAGAAGTGGTATTTTGGACATTATCATAGTAATAGACAAGTAAATTCACAGTATGTTTTATTATATGAGGATATAATTCCTATAGAATATATAAGTATTTTTAATTAAAAAATATATATTAAAACAGTAATAAAACGAAAAAATCACACTATAACGGTATAAAAAATACAAAATTGAATAAAAAATTAATAAAAAATATTGACATATGTGAAAAAATCACATATAATATATTTGAAGGAGGAAATGAAATGTTAATAAGATTTAGAACATCTAATTTCTTATCATTTGATCAAGAACAGGAATTGTCTATGATTGCTGGAAATACAAAAAAGAAAGAAAACCATTTAATTGATGAAAATAATTTGAAATTATTAAAGTTTTCTGCCATATATGGAGCAAATGCATCTGGAAAATCAAATTTATTTAAAGCTATTAATTTTAGTAAAAATATAATACTTGGAGGGATAAAAGTTAATCTGGCTAATCTTTATTGTAGAATAAAGGATAGTAATAAAAATAAAATTTCTTCATTTGAATATGAAATTAAAATTGATAATAGATTTTATGCTTATGGATTTGATTTAATGTTATCTAAAAATAGTATTCAAGCAGAATGGCTATATGAACTAGATAAAAATAAAAATAAAGAAGTTCTTATTTTTAATAGAAGACTTAATGAAGATATTAACATTAATAATGAATACTTTGATAATGATGATGCAATTATAAGTAGATTAAATGTTTATTATTCTGATATGAAAAGTCAAGATACTATATTGTTTTTAACAGTTATGAACAAAGACAAAGAGACTTTATATAAAGAGAATTCCACAAACAATGTATGTATACTAAAAAAGATTTTTAATTGGTTTATCAATTCCTTAATAATAATATTTCCACAATCTGGATTGGATAATACACCTTTCTTTTCTTCTGAGGAAAGTATTGAAAGAATAAATGAAATAATTTCTAAATTTGGAACAGGAATTAGTGAGTGCAAAGTAGTTGAAGCAAACTTTCAGGAACTTCAAGCAGCTATACCACCAGAGATTCTAAGAGATATGATTAATAAGATAGAGAGTGAATATGTAAACAGTCAAAAAAATAATACTAATATACAGCAAGCATCTATTAGAATAAACAGAGAATTATATATAATAAGAAAAACATCTATAAATAATTTAAAAATTGAAAAAATTGTCTTAAAACACAAGAATAATGATAGTCAATATGCTTTTTCAGAAGAATCAGATGGCACTCAAAGATTATTTGATTTAATAGAAATATTAATGAATAAAGATACAGAAAGAGTTTATTTAATTGATGAACTAGATAGATGCTTTCACCCTGAACTAACCTATAAATTTGTTGAAAGATTTTTAAACTTCACAAACAATAATTCTCAATTAATTGTTACTACACATGAGTCAAGATTATTAAATTTTGATTTATTACGAAGAGACGAGATTTGGTTCGCAAATAGAGAAAAAAATGGCCCAACAGAATTATATTCTCTAGAAAGATATAATGAGAGATTTGATAAAAAAATAGATAAAGCATATTTAGAAGGACGTTATGGAGGGGTTCCTTTATTTGAGACTTTATTTCCAGTAGGTGATAAAAAAGATGAGAATAGTTAATGAAAGTGGAGTTAATTTAGAAAGAACTAAAGGAAATGAAGAACCAAAATCAAAATATTATATCATTCCAGAAGGAGAAAATACGGAGATTCAATATTTTTGTGGAATAAGAGATAATTCAGAAGATCTTAACATCAAGCCATTAATAGAGATAGTACCTATAGAAAATGATGAAGATGAAGAGGGACAAAGTCATCCAAAAAGGAAATTAAATAATTTTAATAAAAGTTTGGAAGATGGTAAATTTACTTACAACGAAAATTTTGATAAGGCAATTTTTGTTATAGATAGAGACCCACAAAACCTTAGTGAAGATCAATTAGATGAATTTATTAAGAATTGTGATGAAAATGGATATTTTGTTTATCTATCTAATCCAACATTTGAAATTTTTTTATTGATGCATGATGATACTATTTTAAAATTAGATAAAAAAGAAATGTTTGAGAATAGAAGAACCGGAAAAGGAAAACGTGGTAAAAGATATTTAGAGCTAAAAGTATCAGAAACATTTGGGTGTAGTAAAACAAAGTTAGATTTTGAAAAATTTAAATATAATATAAAAAAAGCAATAAAAAATGAAAAAAATTTTTGTGAAGATTTAGAAAGATTAAAAAATGAATTAGGTTCAAATGTAGGAACATTACTTGATACAATAATAGAAGATTGAGTATAAAACCATGAAAGAAGAAAAATCGCCCAATGTTAAGTACATTGAACGAATAAATAAAGTCAGCAAAATCTTTATTTGTTTAATTATAACATATTTCTTCTTTAAATTACAAGAGGGCAGAAAGGAAAAATACTTGTAATTTGGTTTATATATAAATTAAAAAGAAGGAGGAAATATCAAATGGAAAACAAAATAGGAAAAAATAGACAATCACCTAAAAATGAAAAAGATTACATAAATGCTTATTTAAAAGCAAATCCAAAAGCTAATAGACAAGATGGAATGGACATAGCTGCAGTAATAGCAAAGGATGGGACTAGAGGTCATGGATTACTACCAGAGGATATTAACAGAGGGCATGATAAAGATTATCACAGAATAAAAAACTTTATTCCAGATAGTGAATTAAAAAAGAAATTTTAATGAAAGAAGACGAGAATTTATCTCGTCTTCTTTATCTACTCATCAAAACATCCCATAACTAATTGTGAGCCATCAACAAATCCATTTCTATAATACTTTTCATTCCAATAGCATATATAGTCTATAAAATTTTTATCGAGCCTATCTAATTGTTTTTTAACATATTTTTGGTTTTGTTTTGGAACATTTTTTAAAACATTTTCAACTATTTCGTCAAAATTTATATTATGTTTTTTATCTTCTTGAGTTAAATATCCTAATTCAGTTTCCTCTCTATAACTTAACCATTCTCTTAAAATATCATCATTTACTTCTCTAAAATTATTCATAACAATCCTCCAATTTTATAAAATTAATATACATATATCAAAACGATATATTGAGTGAACTTTTAGTCAATGTGATATGCAAAATTTAAAATCTTGGGGACACAATGGGGACAAAAGTACCAAAAATTGACTTAAAATCACTTAAAAATACATAACTTATAAATCAATAAAACCATTGAAATATAAGCAAAAACTATCAATTTCAATAAAATTCAAAAATCGCTGATAATACCCTCATAACCCGAAGGTCGTAGGTTCAAGTCCTACCCCGCAACCAATAAGATTAAGGGTTCTAGCATTTAACTAGAACTCGATTTTTATGTTTTGACATAAATTTGACGTAATTGACGTAAAAATTTAAAACAAGTTTTGTAAAATTCCACCTGCTTTTTTAATTTTTGAGCAAAATTGTCACACTTTGGTCACAATGAGAGAGAGACTAGACTAAGTTAAACGGTTTTTAACAGAAAATGTATTTAAATAATTCACAGGAAGTGGTATAATTGTGGAAAACGAGGTGGGATTATATGGAAAGTATTCAAAAATACTATGATAATACTCAATCAGATAAACCAAGAAATAATGTTGAATATTTTATTAATGAGATACAATGTAATTCAGGTAATGCAATTGAATTAGGGTGTGGAGCAGGAAATGATACAGTTTATTTAATTAAAAATAACTGGAATGTATTAGCAATAGATAGAGAAGATGTAAAAGAAAGAATTGCTAAGAGATTAACCAAAGAAGAATTAGCAAAATTTAAATTTCAAAAGCAAAATTTTGAAACTCTTAAATTGGAAGAGAATAATTTAATTGTTGCAAATTATAGCCTTTCATTCTGCAATAAAAATAAATTTAGCAAATTATGGAATAAAATAAATGATAGTATTTTTACTAATCGGATATTTTGTTGGTAACTTCTTTGGCGAAAATGATAGTTGGAACGAGACTAAACCGCAAATGACCTTCTTGACAAAAGAGCAAGCAATGGAATTATTTGAAAATTTTGAAATAATAAGATTTAAAGAAATTGAAAAAGATGATTTAACAGGACTTGGAAAGATGAAACATTGGCATATATTTGATGTAATAGCCAAAAAAGTAGATATTATATAAATTATTTTTATAGGAGAAGATGGGATGTTAGATAAAGATGGAAATGTAAAAGAAAATTAACTATACAAAATATTTTTTACCGATATAATAATATAAAAAATAATTAATGGAGTTGTTGAAGATGAAAGATACTATAATTTATTTAATTAGACATGCTGAAACTGTTGATGAGAATGGAATTAGAAATACAAATGAAGATTCTCAAATGATTAATGAAAAAGAAATATTGTCTGTACACGGGGAAGAGCAATCTAGAAGATTAAGCGAAAATATTGAATTAAATAATATTGATGTTATTTGGTCAAGTATTTATACGAGAGCGAAAGCAACTGCAAAATATATTGCTAATGTCAATAATTTACCTATTAATTTAGATAGCAATCTAAGCGAAAGAAAACTAGGAAATTTAAAAGAATTAGGAGAATTTATGAAGGATAAAAACACAAGAGATCCTTCTCAAGAACAATTATTAGATAGGAAATTTAAAACTTCTGATGGAGAGAGTGCAGAAGATACAAAACAAAGAATGACTAAATTCTTCGATAGAATTCTGAAAGAATATGAAGGAAAGAAGATTGCAGTTGTAAGTCATCGGAGGTTCAATAAAATTTTTCTTGTTAAATTGGTGTGAAGTAAATGAAGATGTTAAATTAGTATATAATAATACAGTCTTAGATATAACGTCGCCTTGTTTATTAAAAATGACTTTTAGAAAAAATGAATTAGTAAATTTAGAACAAATAAAATAATGAAATAGGCAAATAGTAGAAACAAATTATAATTTATAGATTAGTTTGAATGTACTGAATCCCAATGCTGTAACAATGATATTAAAAAATGGAACTGCTATATCATTATCACAAAGCCTAATTAAGCATGCAGAAAGAGGACGCAACTCTAAAGATATACAAGATAATATATTTATAAATGACCATTTATGTTCTACATCATCAATGGCAACAGTTATTGTGCTGGGAAGAAATTTCAACGGCTATCAGGAATGGAAGAATAAAACGGAGTAAAATTAAAAGATTTAATAAATTAATTTAAATTCTATTATGGAAATAATTATATAAAAATAAACATTAAGATGGTGTCAATTATAAAAGAATAATTGAACAAATTGGCAAACTATGCTATACTAATATTGTAGTATTTCAATTCGACCATTCGCGTGATACTACCAGGGAAAATGATAGTTTAAAAACTTGAATAATAGAAAATGTTGAGAACCTTTTTCTATGAATGGCAAAATTTAACCATAGCAAAATTATGGTTGTTTTTGCTTTGTTCGTAGAAGGGAGGTTCTTTTTGTATATACAACCAAATAAAAAAATAAAGGAGAATGTAGAATGCAAGAAAACGAATTAAATTATTATGAAAAAATAGGAAACTGGGATTTTAGTCAAATAAAGTGCAAAACTGAAAATTTAACTAATTGGAATTATTGGGATAAAATTAAAGAAAATACGAATGAAAAATCTTTATGCTTAGATTTAGGAACAGGTGGAGGAGAAAAAGTATTAAAGAATTATCCAGAGGTAGGAATGTTAATTGCTACAGATTTTTCAGAAGAAATGATAAAAACAGCAAAAGAAAATGCTAAGAGATATCCAAATAAAAGAGTAAAGTTTACAAAAATGAACAATCTAGAAATGAATTTTCCAAAGGAGACTTTTGATTTAATATCAGCAAGACACACAATTATAAATGCAAAACAGATTTATAATTGTTTAGCAAAAGGTGGAACTGTTGTTATAAGAGGAGTAGACAAAAGAGATTGTTGGGAAATAAAAGAATTGTTTGGAAGAGGTCAAGCATATAATGATGAAATTACAATATCAGAAAAGGATTATCAAGATTTAGTTGAAGCGGGATTTAAAAATGTTGAGAAAGTAAAGATATTACAAAATGAATACTATGAAACAGAAGATGATTTAAAGGCACTATTATTAAAAACACCAATATTAGATGATTTTTCAGAAATAAAGGATGAAGAGTTTGAACACAGAACCATAGTTGAAAAAGATTTATTTGATGAATATGTAAAAAGATATAAAACAGAAAAAGGAATATTATTAAAAAGAGTTTTATATGGAATAACAGCTAAAAAGTAGAAAAAGACCACAACTTTTAAAATAGTTGCCAAAATGCTCCGTACCTATTGGCAGTTTTAGTACGGCTACTTATTTTCTAAAAAATATTGCTGTGATAACAACTTTATTGCTAATTTATCGGAAAAAGAAGATAAATATATAGGCACAAGCTACAAAATAACAGTGCACAGGGACTTTAAATGCATATGTCAAATAAATAATTGCTAATTATTATGCTTTATGGTAATATAATAATTGAAAAGAGGTGGAAAATTGAAAAAGGTGATAAAAGTTGGAATAATAATTATAATTATTATAGTATTAATA
>ULWH01050272.1_pt1 | contig 37433 bp, 27 predicted proteins | sample 1960201 | NCBI WGS metagenome assembly ULWH01 (sample SAMEA4835808, study PRJEB28245) | human gut metagenome | biome: gut microbiome; material: fecal sample | place: Denmark | collected 2008
ACCGTGATATAATAAGGCGTTCCGTATGTGCATTCCTCCAACGGGAAATCGTCGAACGGTCGGTTACGGGTCTTTTTGTTGCTGTTGCACCAGTAGAAGAAAGTCCGGATGCGCGAGAAACAATCCAATAAAGTATTCTTCCCTCTGGGTTGCGGCGTGCGTGCTTCGGGTATAGCTTCGTAGATTTCCGGGTAAAGAGCGCAGTAGCGGTATTCATTTTCCAAAAATTCCCAAATATCCCGCAAGGTGTCGGCCGTTACATGGTCTATGTCCAATACGAATGCTTTTTGCCCCCTCTTGGTTGTCCGGATATAAAGTTCATACCGTTGTAATCCTCGTTTGATGACCCGGTAATTCTTTTTGCGGACATCGGAAAGTCGGTGTTTTTTGAGAAACTCGTCGAACAATGCGATCAATGTCGGCTTGGCCGTTTCTTCCGTGGCTGTTTCGACATTGTACTTTTGCGGATTGTAATATTGTTCCAAAGCCTCTTTCAGCCACTCTTTCTGCGGCTCTGCCACCTGTCGGGATTGATAGGCTTTTTCGAGGTAGGACTTGAGTTTGCGGGCTTCATCGTTGTAATAGGAACGCATTTCGTCATCGCAAACAATTTTGCTTTTGACCTGTTCGGCCTTGTCGTCCCAAAGATTGGGGTTGATGGTGAGCCGGGTCGGTGCGACCATATCTACCTGCCTGCCATCCCGCAGACGCGCGTAAATGGTCGCTTTCGATTCTGTATCATAGCGTTTTACGCTCTTTTTGATGATGAGAGTTATTTTCATAGTACCCAGATTCCGGATTGACAGAGCAAAAATACGAAAAATTCCCCACATTTTCCCCACATCTGCTAAAAAATGTTCAATCTGAATTTATCTGGTAAAATGATTGAATATTTATATATTATTGATAATAAATAAAATAAATATAAATTTATTCATTCTTGCCTCTATTTAAGTTTAATAGGATTTAACATATTCAAATGCGGCTCCGGGTACTTTTTTAATACGCCCATGATTTAATAATCAAATCATGGGCGTTTTTTATTTGCCATGAATTGGGCATTGACCCTTTCTCTGTTTGCTGTAAAGATTTTCTATTTTTTCAAAATACAAAATCAGCAAAATCTGTCTGCGGAAACCGGAGTATTGCGTTGTTATGGCAGACAACGTGCTACTAATCTCTATTATTCCGGTTCCCGCGAACAGATTGTAAACGAACGGCGGCGGGATTCAAATGCAGAAATGTTTGCAATGGTTCACCGCGACCAAAAGGCCCGCCGCCGCAGAGTTATCTTTTTTTACCCCACTTGGGGCGTATGTCGAGGAAAATCTCGAAATTCAAGCGTGGCATGGGACGAGCCAGCACCGAAAGATACTCCTCGTTAAACAGGTTTTTGACCGCGATCTTCACGGAAAAATCAGCCCAGGGTACGGCGAAAAGTTTTTCGACCGACATGTCGCTCATAAGATACGGAGGTACATATCCCGAGATCGTGTAGTCGTTGCTCGACATGGTGAAGCGTTCGCTATACCAACACCATTTGTAGAGCAGCCGCCAGCTTTTCCATGCCAGCCGCGCCGTTACCGACGCCGAGAACTCCGGTACATAGACCAGTTGTTTGCCGATGGACTCGTCGCCCTTGCTCATCGGCTCGCTCTCGTTGATCGAGGGCGTCCACGAAAAATTGCCGTCGGCACCGACTTGCCAGTCACGGTTCCAGGTTCGGTCGAAGCCCGCCTTCAATTCCACTCCGTAGGCATGTACTTTTTTGAGGTTCTTCGGCGTCCAGAAATCCTGCTTGCCTCCCAGCGGTATCCACAGAATCCAGTCGTCGATGTAGGAATCGAACCACGTCGCCTCGCCGTGAACCGCGTACCGACCCTCTTTGGCGAAGGCAAACGATACGCCGCCGTCGTAGGTGAAGCCGTGTTCGGGCTGCAGGTCGGGATTGCCGCCCGGCTGGAAGTAAAGGTCATTGAGCGTGGGGAAACGGTAGTTGCGCGAAATGGATGCCTTGGCCCGGACGTTTCCGGCTTTCGAGAGCATGTAATCGGCATAGAATGCCGGAATGAGCGGCGTCCAATCCTTGCCGTACATATCCTCTCGCAACGCCAGCGAGAGGCCCAGCCGTTCGGTAGGCGTCCACTTGGCAGTCATATAAGCAGATAGTTCCGTGCGGGCTTTGTCGTAACCGACCACCGCCTTGTCGCCCTGCTGGGTGATGATGTTGCGATCCTGATTTTTCGCGAAATGCTGGTGCAGGGCAATGTCGGCCGAGAAAAGCCATTTTTTGCCGACGTAAAATTCGCTGTTGCCCGATGCGAAAAGCGTGTTTACCTTGCTGCGCGAAGTAATCATGTAGGCCCATTCGCCGTTACCTTTGTCACGGGCGTAATCGTAGCCGAGCCATGTGTGGATGTAACCGGCTTTTGCTCCGACCTTGTATGTAGGACGCAGATGATCCCACGAGAGTACGCTGCGCAGGGTGCGTTCGCGCTGCTGGTGCAGAATATCCTTCGGATCGCCGTAATCGACGGTCGTTTGTGAAAGGCCGCGCTTGGAGGTGAGAAACCAGGCGTTCAGCCCGAAACGGTCGCCCTTGCCGGTATTGTAATAGACCTCCTGCAAGGCGTGAAAGTCATGAAAATCGCCGTCACGGTGGGTTTCGATGGGGTGGTAGGTGTCGATAATATTTTTATCGTCGTCGTAGACATTTTCGTTCTTGTCGCGGTTGCGGTACTTGAATTCGTTGGGCGACGAGGAGTAGACCACGCGCGTCGAGGTCTGCCAATGGTCGTCGCCGTAGGTCAGCCGCAGAAATTCGTCCGTCGTCCAGAACGAGCCGATTCCCTGTGTATACTGCATTTTGAATCCGTGTGTATCGGCGGGTTTGGTCGCCAGTGTGATCGCCCCGCCCAGACCGCCGCCCACGACGTTGAGCGACGAGGTGCCGTGCAGCAGCGTCGCGTCGTCCACGAAATAGGACGGGATCATCGAAAAATCGGTCATGCCCAGCATCGGGGAGTTGATACGCATGCCGTTCCACATCACCTGCGTGTGCGATGCCGCCGTACCGCGAAATGCCACGGTAGAAAGCGTGGCCCGGCCGTACTGTTTGATGAAGATTGCCGTATTGAACGTCAGCACGTCGGCCATCGACAGGGCGATGTTCTCGTGCAGGACGAGGGTGTCCAGTTGTGTTTTTTGTACGCCGATCTCTTTCATCGGACGAATTCCTGTAACACCGACCTCACGAATGGGCATCACCAGCGAGGGGTTGTTGTTCCACCAGCCGTTGCCGGCCGGTTTTTCTTGTGCAGTGATTGTTGCGGCGAGGCACAAACCGATAAACAGAAGTATTGGTTTCTTCATATTGCGTATCGGTTTAATACCAACAAAAAGCCCCCGGAATAATTCCCACCCGGAATTCGTCGAGCAACTCTCCTTCGGGCGAATAGCGGTAGACGATCCCCTTCTGTTGGTAGTCGATGGCGTCGGCCACGTATACTTCCGACGTGTTGGGGTCGATGGACAGGCCGTAGAATTTCGTCTGCTTGTATTTGAGGAACGGCCGCACGGGGACGTGATCGGCTACCACCGGCATCCGCCAGATATCGTTGTTGATGAAGTAGAGCGTGTCGCGTCCGCCGTTGAGCTGCACCTCCGAGGGCCAGTCGCCGAATTTGAATTTGAACTGTTTTTCGATCCTGAAAGTTGCGGCGTCGATACGGTAGAGCGAGGGGGCCTCGTGCCCGTAGGGACTGCCCTCATAACCGCCGTCGGTGATCGTCCACATCTTGTCGTACTTATCCATCACCAGCGACGTGGGCTGGATGCCGACGACCAGCTCGTCGACCACCTTGTCCGTTTCGGTGTCGATCTTCAGCAGCCGGTTCTGATAAGACCAGCAGTTCACGTAGACGTATTTGCCGTATTGCACCATCTGTTCGGTCGAACCGGTTTCCATCGTCATACCCGGGCAGTCGATGTATCCCGTAATCTCGAACCGTTTGGGATTGACGATGAAAATGCGGTTGTCCCAGATCTGTGTGACATAGGCTTTTTCGTCCGACAAAAAATGGATATAGCGCGGGGAGGTGAGGTTCGTGATGCGCCCGACTTCTTTGAAGGTCACGGGGTCGATGGCAAAGATCACATGCGAATTATTCACGACGATCCAGCCCAAGCCGCCGTACATCGTCATCGACTGTGCCACGTCGCCCAGCTTCTGATCGTTGGCGCGGAAGAACACCTCGTTGTCGATCTTACGGGTTTGCGTGTCGTAGAACGAGAGCGTGGCATTGCCGTATTGGAAATTCCCCTCGTTGGTGATGAACAGCCCGTGTCCCACCTCGGGGCGGACTGCGATCTCCCGACCGAGATCGTAGTCCCACTTCATGCAGCCGGTGAGAACCGAACAACAGCCTGCGACGATGAATATAAAGCGGTTCATCCTACGGCTTGACATACTCCCCGGCGGTTATTTGCTCCCAGGTCGGATTATAACCGTTGCCCGAGACATTCCACTTGTCGGCCGAAAGTGACGGCAGCGCATTTTTCAGCCCGGAGAAATCGGTCATCTTGCCCCAGTATTTGATATCTACCGAACCGATTTCAGTGACGCCCGCGAAATCGGCCATGCCTGTCAGCTTCATTTGGCTGGCCGCACCGGAGTAGGTTCCGCCCCAGAATTTGAATACCCCGATCTTGCGCAGCAAGGGTAATTCGAGATCGCCTTCATCCACATACTGCATATAGCTCGTGTCCCACTTGTCCGTCACCTCGGTAAGTTTCGGGGCGCTGAGTTTTTTGAGGTACGAACAACTGCTCATCTGGAAAGTTCCGACTTGCTCCAGATCGGGAAATGAAACAGTTGTCTGGCCGCTGGCTTTGCCGCCCGACTGCGAATAGGTACCGATGGATTTAATGCCGGGGAAGGTAATCAGGTCGTTCTGCGTATAATTGGAAACGCTGAGTTTTCCCGAGATGGTTTCAGCGCCTTCGAGTGCGGTGAAGTCGCACGCTCTCGAACCGCCGTTCAGCGACAGATCGCCCAGCGCATTTTTCCGAACCCTGACCTTCGCCAGTTTGTAACAGGCGATCAGTTCGACCTTCGGGAGCGACTCCACGCCCGACAGGTCGAGCGACGGCAGCAGGTTCAACTGGTAAAAATAGATGTTTTCGCAGGCCGTGAGCCGGGGGATGGAGAGTGTTTCGATCAGAGAAAGGTAGCGCAGGCAGAACTGTCCTCCGATGGTTTCGAGCGCGGGCAGTTCGAGCCGGTCGCTTGAAAATTTCGTGTCGATCTTAAAATCCGCACGTACCTTTTCGAGCGACGAGAGGTCGATGCTGGAAAGCATGGCTGCAGAGCTACTGTCCGAGAGCGAGAACGAGGCCAGCGAAGGAACTTTCGGCATTGCGAATGTGGTCGCTGCCGTCAGGTAGTTCCAGGTAAATGCACCGCCCAGATGCACCAGTTCCGGCATATTGAGTACTTTGAGCTGTGTCAGGTAAGTCAGCGTGCAGTTGCCGCCGATGGAGGCGATCTTCGGGAGTTCCAATAACTGCAATTCGCTGAGATACTGGAGCGACAGCGAACCCGTTACTTTTTCGAGCGACGAGAGTCCGAGTGCGGCCAGGGCCTTGTTGCCGGTCGAGGCATTTGTGCCGGAGAGGATCGTCAGATCGCCCGTACACTCCTTCAGCGCCGGAACATTGAAAACGGAGAGTTTGGCTGCATTGATATAGACCGTCCCCGTCGATACGAGTTTCGGCAGGTCGAGTTTGGCGACCGTATTGCCGTTTACCGAGAGCTGTCCGAGCGATTCGAGGGCGGGCAGTACCACGTCGAAATCCTGGGCGGTCGTAAGCGGCGTGGTGGCCGTTCCCAACACCAGACCGCCTGCCGAACGCAGGTTTTCGAGCCCGGAGAGTTTTTCCCCAGCGAATGAGTTGCCTACGACGATGTTGTAGCGCACGTCGGTCAGTCCGGCTAACGGCGCAAGGTCGGTCACGGGATCGTCGCAGGCCGAAAAATCGCCGATCGTGAGGTTTCCCTCGATCACCGTCGCACCCGTTGCGGCGAACGCTTCGACATCGGCCTGTGTCGGCAGTGCGACGCTGCCGGCCGTAACGTCGTTACGCTTGACCGAGTAGGCGTAGTCGCGCAGGGTCTGGTTATAGGCCATGACGCGGAAACGGTGTTCGTTGTCCCAGTCGGTGATCCTCGCCGGATCGGGGTACAGGATCGCCTGCTCGCAAAGTTCGTAGTCAGCAGTAGCACCTTCGAGCGACACATTGCGGGGAATGGAAACCACGATTTCGTCGCCGACGAGTGCGGCGCGGTATACCGTTCCGTCCTTGGCGGTGAGCGCGAACGAAGTGATGTGGTTGTCGATGCCGGCAAAGGGCTGGTTCTCCTCTTTGTCGTTGCAGCCGCAGAACGCGAAAACCGCCGCGGCCAGGATCAGTATTTTTCTCATCGTATTATTTCTTTTTGGTCATGTTGTAATCGAATACGCCGAACACTTCGGTCGAAATTTCGCCCAGCCAGCCGCTTTTTGCCTGAATGCCGGTCTGTACCTTGACAAAGTCGATGTATTTGAGGCCGGCGGGCTTGCCGTCGAAAGTGACGGCGTCGGAAATCCGGAAATGGTTGGCGTTGACGCCCGCTCCGGAGTTCGGATCGTCGGTCAGACGGTCGATCGGGCTGAAGTTGTCCGCGTAGCCCCAGTCGTAAGCCGGATTGACCCAGTAGGAACCGTTGCCCGACTGGTCGTAATTGTTGGCCTTGAGGCAAGTGCCGCGCAGCGTGTAGCTGTCAGCCTCGACCCATGCCGGATAATAGTAGTCCTGCGTATGGAATTGCGAAAGGTAATCGACGGAACCGCTCGCACCCTTGTTGTCCGTCCACTGCACCTCCATGCCGGCAGCGCGTGGACGGTAATAGGTCACGGCATAATCCTGTGTCGTTTCAGGCTTACCGTATTCGGAGCCTTTCAGTTCGTACCATGTGTCGTTCGGCAGTCCGTCGCCGTTTTCGTCCTGCATGACCCATACGATGCCCGGTTCGGATGAACCGTCGAACGAGTTGCCCGAAACGCCGATGTTGTAGCCGCCGTCATTTTCAATGCTGTGGTCGAAGCCGACTACCAGATAGCCGCCGAAAGCTCCCAGCGACACATAGGTGTTGAGTTTCATCTGGGACTCGGCATAGGCGCACGCTGCGTCCATCGTCGTCACGTCATAACGTTCGTTGACGAATTGTCCGGGAGCGGCAAGGAACTCGTAGACCTTGTTCCAATCCTTGCTGCTTGCCGGAGATCCGGCACGGTAGTATCGGCCTTCTGCGGGGCAGACATTGACGGTCAATTCCTGAGGAACCGTCAGATATGAGTTTTTCATTTCGACTTTGACCGTGTACGTTCCTTCGGCCGATTCGGAGAAAATATATACCGGATCGGAGGACTGTTGCACCTGTTTGCCGTTTACCGACCAGGTATAACTGGCATCGAACGCATTGGTAATGTCGAAAGGCATCAGACGGATGCGGCGGCCGGCGGATAGGTTGAAGACCGTCTGATCGAATGTCCAGCCGAACGGCATTTCGTCGATCGTGCAGACTTTTACCCCGAATTCCTTGCTGTCCTCGCCGTCCTCATTGCGGGTGGCGAATTCGAGCGTATAATCTCCGGCTTCGGACGCGTCGAATGTAAATTCCTTTTCGGAGGAAACCTCTTTGCCGTTCACGCTCCATGTGCAGGTCGTGGGGATCGAGGTGTCGATTACGGAGGGTTTCAGCGTCAGCGGACTGCCGACCAGAATCGTATACCCTTTTTCGGGAACCGGCAGGCTGATCGTCGGAATTTCCAGTTCTACCACATCCACACGCAGCTCCTCGGAGGCCGTGCCGTAGCGATTCGACACTTGGAGGAGCACGAACAACTCGCCTACGGTTTGTTCGCACACCGTAAGGGCGGGTTGCGTGCCGACGACTTTTCCGTCGATTTTCCACACATAGAGTGCCTTGTCCGCGTTTTCATAAGTGGGGCTGATCGTCAGTTCCCGGCCTGATTTGATGGTGTAAACCGCATTCTCGCTGTCGAGCGTGATACGGGGGGCCGTCTGCGAATCGACCTCGATCACATCGTCTTTGTTGCAGGACGACAACACGAACAACGCAGCAAATAAACAGGATAACAGTTTTTTCATCTCTTTATGCTTTATTTGTTAATATACGCTTCGGAGAAACGGTAGACGAAATCGATCCCGGCCGGGCTGGCACCTTTCTGCGTGGGATAGGAAAAATGGTTGATTTCCGAGGCGGAAGTTCCGCTCACGTCATAGGTGTAGATATTCGAATCGACGTAGCTCGACTTGCCGACCCACAACACATTGGTTGTCGGATGCTGCCCCATAATGCCGTAAATCGTTTCATTTCCAGATAGATATTTGTAATCGACGGTCTGCGTCTGGTAATTGTACCGCGTTGCGCTCGTGGCGTTGAAAGCATCGGTATCCACAAAATAGAGATAAGGATCGGTGAAACTGGCGCACATGCCGATAGCCGGAGACCATGTTGCGATCGGGAATCGAACACCTCCGGAAAGTTCTTTTTCTGAAACGACCGTGCCCGAGTGATCGATGCCAACGATCATCGGATCGGAGGTCAGGGTTCCCATATTCGGGCTCGTGCCGGAATAGGTTCCGGCAAGGGCGAAATAGATATTGCCGTCGGCACCTTTGACGATGCCTTTTACTTGCCGGCCCTCATAGGTCAGCCGCTTTTCCACCGTTCCGCTTTCGGCATTGATGATAACGACGCTGTGTCCGCATCCCGCATAAATCTTACCCCGTGAATAGACCATGCGGGTTTTGATCGCGCCCACCGAAGTAAAGGCTCCGAACGTGCCTTCGAGGGTCGCGCCGATTTGCACCGAATTTTCACCGAGGGTCAGGGCGACTATGCCCGAAGTGCTTTCCATACTTGAATCGGAATATTGAACATAGGCTTTCGTTGCACTTACAACGACCAGATGCTGAGGCCATGTGTCTTTGTCTTCGGGGGTTTTAAATACCAGCGGGTCGGCGAATTCCATGCGCATCGTCCGGGCATCGCACACAACGAAACGGCCTGCGCCGCCCATGCGGTCGCCGTTCTGGGTTAACAGGTAGATTTTTCCGTTGGCCATGAACATATCCTGTACGACGTTGCCGATCTCCAATCCGCCGTTGGCCTGCTCGAATACCTCCCGGTACTCCTTGCCGGCCTTGTCGTAGTAGACCAGCATACCGTTTACTGAAGTCATATTGCCCTCGCAGACCACGAACGTACCGTCCTTGTCCGTGTAGTCCACCGAAGCGCACACGTCGGCCGAGGCAAAGACCGTATCCCCTTTTTTATCGATCCCGATCAGCGTGATGATGCCGCCTGAGTAAGCTGCATCCGAAGCCGCCGGAGCCTGCACGGTTACGCTATTTTTCGCAAGGTTCAGCGACGCCTTCCACCCTTCGGGAATATTCATGAAGTCGGCGGTTTCCACATCCGTCGTATTCAGCGTCAGCGTCTTTTTCTTGCCGAAGTCGAATACGAAGTACGAACGGCCGTCGTCGGGCTGTACAAAACAGAATGAGGACACCGAAGTTTTTGGAATGACGATTTCCGTGCCGTCGGTCAGAGTGAACGTTACGGCATCGTCGCCGTCGCTGACCGATTTGAAGAACGAATCCCCGTCTTTTCCGTTGCTTCCCGTCGCTTTTACGTCGTTGCCGGCCGCATCTTTGATGCGCGCTCCGTCCACAATCCAGTAACCGTCGGCATCGACGGCCATTTCGGGTTTCGAACCATCTTTGCCAGCTACCGGGATTTTGTGGCCGTCCGCATCGGTCAGCCAGTTGCCCTTGCCGCCGATCGTCCAGTAGTAGCCCCCCTCGAACAGGTCGATACCGACCTCCGGGGCATTCGTACCGTTCTTGCCGTCGGCAATCGAAACGGAGGTGTTGTCGTTGAACGTGATGGTGTATCCGGTGTCCGTCTGGGTCACATCGGAGATCGTCTTGCTTTGGCGCAGGGCATCCACAAGCGTTTGCAGCGCCGAAACCTCTTTGTTGAGTTCCGCGAGTTGGGTCTTGATCCCGTCGATCTCCTTCCACAGATCGTCGTCGTCGTACGAGCAGCTCCATGTCGCAGCACCGAACAGGGTTATTGCCAAAAGGGTAAATAGTTGTTTCATGCTTTTCAGATTTTAATTATTAATCGGTTTGATTTCCGGGGGATAAAAAACGCCTGCCGACAGGCGACGGCCTGCGGCAAGCGTAGAGGATGAACAGGAGATCCGGACGGGGCGCGGATTAGCCTCTCCCGTTGTATAACCCTGTCTGTTATGAATTATTCCCATTGTCATTCGAATCACGCGGGTGATTGCACGACAGGAAACTGCTGAAAATCAAATCGGGGAGGGAGTGCGTTGCGATAACGACGACCGTACCATTCGATTCCAACCCGAAACCCGCGGGTGCAAATCAATCGTTAAGGCAGGTCTTCTGACTCGTCCCGTTTATCGCGCCTTCCCAGTTTAAACCAGTGGCAAAGAGTACGATAAACAACTTCTCCCGAAGGAGGGGACTTACAGCAGCGAGTACTGTTCCGGATTTTCACCGGATTCCCTTTTCATCCTGTCCGGCATACCGGGCAGGAACCATAACGGCGTAAAGGTAATTATTTTTTTTGATTGTTATACAAATCACAAAAAAAATCGCCCGGCCTCGCAATCGGGAGGGCGTAGAATTTCCGTATCGGTAGGGATCTGCCCGGGTAAAATGCGTTACTCCTGTGCGCGGCTTCCAGCAGAGATCGGTTTTGTGCAAAAATAACGCTTCCCGAATAACTGCCAGCCGTATTTCCGCAATTTGTCCATCCCGTAAATTTATCGATATACGAATAATTTGCACGTACTTGCATCTCCCGGAGGCATTTCGTATTTTTGCATGTCCTGCAAAAGGGACGAACCCGCTATGAAAGGATTTTTGTTGCCCGGCGTGCTGGCCGGCGGAGTGGTTTCTGGCGGAGTGCAGCAAAAAGTACCGACAAACAGCGAAGTTATGAAAACAAATACATCGACGATCCGCCTGATCTACCCGCAATGGCAGGGCGGCAATGTCGCGGCAATGGTGCCCGAGGTAAAGGATCCCGACGATGCCGCACGGGGATATTACCTCGGGGCGCAGCTGCTCGACTTCCTGGCTCCCTGCGGCGGGCAGGAAACGCTCACCGTTCCCGTCTCCACCCAGATCGGGGAACGCAGGGTGACGGACGGTGTACTCGACCGCGACGTCATTCTCCGGCAGACGAAAGCCGCGCTGGAGATGCTGCGGGCGAGCGATCCCGGCAGGATCGTGACCCTGGGCGGGGATTGCTCCGTGAGCGTGGTGCCGTTCACCTACCTTGCCGCGAAATACGGCGGCGACGTGGCGATGGTATGGATCGACGCCCATCCCGACATCACGCTTCCGGGCGATCCCTATCCCGGCTACCATGCCATGGCCGTGACGGCCTGCATGGGGCACGGCGATGCGAAGATCGTGGCGGAACTGCCCGCCGCATTCGACCCGTCGAAGATCCTGTTCGTAGGGTTGCGCAACTGGGAGCGGGACGAGATTAAGGCCCGCCAGCATCAGTACGGGATAAAGCATCTCACCCCCGAAGAGGTGGCTGCGGACAGCGATGCGCTCCGGGCCTGGCTGAAATCGTGCGGGGCGTCGAAGGTGGTGGTTCATTTCGATATGGACGTGCTCGACCCGGCGGAGATCGTTGCGGCGGTCGGCACCGATCCCGACGGGATGAAAATAGAGGCGGTCGTCCGCGTGATAAACGATATTGCGGCTGAAAAGGAGCTGGTGGGCCTTACGGTCGCCGAGCCGATGCCCCGTACGGCGATCCGGCTCAGGGATATGCTGGGCAGGTTGCCGTTGCTGGAATAGCCGCCTTATGCGATACGCCGTCGAATCCCCGGGAGTTTCCTTCCCGGGGATTTTTCAAATCTTCGTCCTGCTGCACATCGCGCCTTTCCCCGGTTTACAGCCCCGTCCCGTTCGCAACGAGGATATAGGCGTTGAGGTAGGTGGCGAAGAGGAGCCAGCAGAGGTAAGGGACGAAGAGCCATGCGGCAGCGGCGCGTACGTTTGCACTGCGGACGAGATAGAGAATCACCAGGACGTCGAGCGCCACGATGTCCACCATGCCCAGCAGGGGGCTGCGGCAGACGAAGAAGAGTATGCTCCACAGGAAATTGCACCCTAACTGGAGGAACCACAGCCTCACCGCACTTTTACGGGCGGGGGCTTCGGAGGTCAGTACCAGCCCGCCCGAGATACCCATGCAGAGGTAGATGATGCTCCATGCGATCGGAAAAACCGCATTGGGCGGTGTCAGCGTCGGTTTGTCGAGCAGCGGATACCATTCCTCGATCGCGTCTTGCTGCAACCATCCGGCAAGTCCCCCGAGAACGAAACACAGCGCTGTCGGGAGAATATAGGCCCATATCTTTTTCATGGCGTTATTGTTTTGTTCCGAATTTACAAAAAAAATGCCCGATGCTCCGTTTCCCGGCATCGAAATCGCATTCCAGCTATGCGCAGTTGCTTTGTTTGTCCCACGTTGCGATACGGCAGTCGCCCGGTGCCTTGACATTCCCGTCGAGGATGACCTCCCCGTAGCTTTCGGCCGTGACCGAACCGCTGCGGGGGTTCTTCACGCTGCGGACGGGGCCGTCTATGGCGGCCTGCAATGTCGAGTATTCGAACGCCAGGTCGCAGTCGTCGGCCATCGTACAGTTTTCCAGTACGAGATCCGTGGCGTAACACAGAGGCTGGGTGCCCGATATTTTGCAGTTGACCAGCCGCAGCCGCTTCGAGTGCCAGCCCAGGTACTCGCCGTTGATCTCGGAGTCGTAGACCGTCACGTCCTCGGTGTTCCAGAAAGCGTCCTTCGAGTTGATGACGGCGTTGCGGATCACCACGTTGCGGCAGTATTGGAACGAATAGTTGCCTCTTTGTGCGTAATCCTCTATGCGGATGTTTTCGCCGTGCATGAAAATGTAATCGCCCTTGTCGACCCGCACGTTGCGCAGCCGCACGTTGCGGCAGTGCCAGAGCGTTTCCTGCGCAAAAGGCAACCGTACGTTCTCCAGCCGGATGCCGTCCATCTCGCGGAACATCTTGGGGGCTTCGACCAGCGTGTCGCTCATCGTAAGGTTGCGCGAATACCACAGCGCCGCGCGTGCGCCCTCGGTGAAGAGGCAGTTCCGGACGACGAACCCGTCGACGTGCCAGAAAGGGTATTTGCCTTCGAAACGGCAATCGACGGCTTCGATGTCCGAGCACTCCTTGAGTGCCGATTCGCCGGCCTGGACGGTTACGTGCTCCATGCGCAGGCCGTGCGAGGCGAACAGCGGGCGTTCGCCTCCGTAGGTGGTGTTTTTTATCTGCATCATTGTTGTTTTTAGTTTGAATTTACAGGGCTGTATATCCGCCGTCGACGGCTATTGCCTGTCCTGTAATATAGTTCGCTCCGGGGCTGCAATGCCATACAACGGCTGCTGCGACCTCTTCCGCTCCATCATGCCGGATTTTGTTCGCTATTGTTTTCCGGTGTTTCCCGTCGTTGCCTTTCGAACCGGACGCTAAGCGAGCCGGGGATGCCGAGGGCGTCGATTCCGTTGCCGTCGATGCGCCCGATCCGGATCAGGTCGTTGCTCCGCGACCCGCTTTTGTAGAATATGGCCACATTGCCCCACGGGACATAGATCGTGATGTCGCCCGGTGCAGGGGTGCAGCTGCGTGCGACCTTGGAGGCCGTCAGCGCCGGTGAGGGATAAAATATTTTCTCGGCGTTGCTGTAATCCGACAACGTCACCTCCAGCGGCAGGCGCGAAAGGAAATCCCGTGCGGCGGCATTGTCCTCCATCGTGGCGGTAATCGTGCGGCTGCCGACCGTGATGCCGATTTTCAGCGATGTTTCGCCCGGGTCGCCGCCCTCGTTTCCGCCGGGCGTCTCCGGTTGACCGGGGTGCCCTCCGGAAGGGGCGGGGTCGTCGCCCGATTCCCCGCATGCCGCCGGCAGTACCAGCGATAGCAGCATGAACGGCAGTAACAATAATTTTTTCATAGTCGTTCTTTATTGGTTTTACAGGTTGGTCGATCCTGGGTACGCGGGCGCCGGACAGGTGCGGCATCCCGGTGTGCTTTTGGCACTGTTGTCCGCGCAGCGGGATTATTTCAGCGCATCCCTGAAGAATGTTTCCAGTTTCCCGAACGGGATCAGGCCTGTCCGGTCGTAGAGGTCGACATGCCCTGCATCCGGCACGAGGTAAAGCTCTTTCGGCTCGGCAGCCAGGCGGTAGGCGTCCTCGCTGAACTCCCGCGAATGGGCGTTCTCTCCCGCGATGAAGAGCATCGGCCGCGGCGAGATGGTCTCGATGTCGGCGAAGGGGTAGAAGTTCATGAATTTCACGTTGCTGGTCAGTGTGGGGTGCGTAGTCGTGCGCGGCGTGGCCCCGTCGGGGGTGAACTCCCCGCGCGGCGTACGGTAAAATTCGTAGAATTCGCGCTCGATCGGCGTGGATTCGGCCGTCAGTTCGTGTACTGTGCCGCCGGTGTAAAGGGGTTCCCCGCCCAGGAATTCGGCATAACGCTGTTCGGCAGCCTGGGCGATGATCCGTTTGCGCTGTTCGGGCGACAGGGCGTGTTTCAGCCCGTTGCGGCTGGCTGCCCCCATGTCGTACATGCTGACCGTTGCGATGGCTTTCAGGCGGGGGTCGATCTTCGCAGCGCTGATGGCGAAGCTGCCGCTGCCGCAGATCCCTACAACGCCGATACGTTCCCGGTCGACAAAGGGGCGGGTGCCGAGGAAATCCACCGCCGCGCTGAAGTCCTCCGAATAGACATCCGACAGGACGGCATTGCGCGGTTCTCCGTCGCTTTCACCCCAGAAGGAGAGGTCGAGTGCCAGCGTGACGAACCCGCATTCGGCCAGTTTCGTGGCGTACAGACCGGCGCTCTGTTCCTTGACTGCGCCCATCGGGTGCCCGACGATGACGGCGGGGTATTTTCGCCCTTTCTCCAGCTCCTTGGGCAGGAAGAGCCGGGCGCCTACTTTCATTTTGTATTGGTTGGAAAAGGATACTTTCTCGGTGTTTACCGAATTGCTTTTGTAGAAATTGTCTGCGTCGCCCTGTGCGACGGATGTGTTCGTGCCGAGTATCATAAGTATGGCTGTTGTCAGAATTAATGGTCGTTTCATGATCGTGTCGTTTTTTCGGGTTATTTATAGGCGGCCCGGTAGATAGCTGTGCATTCGTCGATGCTCAGCCTGTGGCGGTCTGATTCGAACAGTCCGGGCATTGTGTCGAATGCGTTGAACGTCATTTGCTGTAACTCTCCGGGGGTGATGCCGTAGTCGGACATCCTCAGGTCGGCGACGCCGCATGCCTGTTGCAAGCGGGTGAGCGCCGTGATGAAATCCCCGGGCTGTGCGGCCTGCTCCATCCCCATTGCACGGGCCATCCGTACGAAACGCTCGTCGCAGACGTGCCGGTCGATGAAGAACGAGAAGTAAGCCCTGCTGAGCATGATCAACCCGGCGCCGTGGGGCAGATCCTGATGGTAGGCCGACATGGCGTGTTCCATCGAGTGCTGGCTGGTCGTCGCGCTCAGACACATCACCACGCCGGAGAGGGTGTTGCCGAAGGCCACGCGGGTACGGGCTTCGAGATCGTCGCCATTGGCCACGGCGCGCGGCAGGTTGCGGGCGATGTGCTCGATGGCGGTCAGTGCGTACATGTCGCTTGCGAGGTTGGCGAATTTCGAAATGTAGCTCTCCACGCTGTGGAACAATGCGTCGAACCCCTGGTATGCCGTGAATTTCGGCGGCACGGTGAGCATCAGCTTCGGATCGACTACGGCCAGTACGGGAAATCCGGCTTCGACGCCGATCTTTTCATGGGTTTGTTCGTTGGTTACGACTCCCCACGGATCGACTTCCGACCCGGTTCCTGCCGTCGTGGTTATGGCGATGAGCGGCAACGGTGCGTGTCCGGCCTGCTGTTCTTTGCCCGTCCCGCCGAAAACGTAGTCCCACAGGTCGCCGTCGTTGGATGCCATCAGGGCTATGGCCTTCGCGGCGTCCATGACGCTGCCGCCTCCCAATGCGACGATCATGTCGCACCCGTGCTCCCGTGCCGCTGCCGCTCCGGCCATGACGGTGGATTTCAAGGGGTTCGCTTCGATCCGGTCGAACACCATGCTTTCGACCCCCGCCAGCCGGAGCTGTTCCTCCGTGGCGGCCAGATAGCCGTTTTCCCGGGTCGACTTGCCGTTCGAAATTGCCAGCAGCGCCTTTTTCCCGGGCATCTCCTGCCTGTGCAGGTTTTTCAGTTCGTCCGCCCCGAAAAGGATGCGGGTCGGGATCCACATGTTGAAATTCAGTTTTGTTTTCATGGCTCTATTGTGTTTGATGTTTTTTCCACACTGCAAAACTACATCCCGCGGGGCATTCGTTTTGTATACGTATTACGGATATATTTACCCTGATTACTGGTTTGGTCGACTGTGAAATATGCTGATGTACAGTAATATACCCCTATTACGGATAATATTACCCCAATTACTGTTTCGGCGGCCCGGCATGTGGGCCGAATCTGCAAAAACACTATCTTTGCAAAAGGTAAAGAAAAAAACATGGAAGAAATCCTGAAAATCGACACTGTCGACCAGTATAACAAACTCTTCGGGTTCGAGACCCGCCACCCGCAGGTCGGCGTCGTTTCGTTCGATACGGCCGAGAGCCAGGGAAACTACCGGATGACGATGGGGTTCTATTCGGTATTCCTCAAGGAGACTGCGGGATGCCGGATCAACTACGGCAAGACGAGTTATGATTTTGACGACCAGACGGTCATCTGTATCGCCCCGGGGCAGACGGTGGGGTATACCGACGTGGAGAGTGTTCCCAAGAAATCGGTCGGGCTGCTGTTTCATCCCGATTTTATCCGCGGTACGTCGCTGGGGCAGAAGATTAAGAAATATACGTTTTTTTCCTACGAGTCCAACGAAGCCTTGCACCTGTCGGAGGAAGAGCGTATGATTGTCCTCGACTGCCTGGAAAAAATCCGCATGGAGCTGCGCCACGCCATCGACAAGCATACCAAGGGACTTATTGCGACCAATATAGAACTGCTGCTCGACTATTGTATGCGTTTTTACGAGCGCCAGTTCGTCACGCGCGGGGACATGAATCTCGATGTCCTGGCACGTTTCGAGCGGTTGCTCGACGATTACCTTACGGGCGGCGCCGCTGCGAGGGAAGGATTACCTTCGGTACGCTATTTTGCAAGCAAAATATGCCTGTCGCCCAATTATTTCGGCGATCTGGTGAAGAAGGAGACCGGGAAATCGGCTCAGGAGTATATCCAGCTGAAGATGATCGACGCGGCCAAGGAGGGGCTTCTCGACCCGAACAAAACCATCGGGCAGGTGGCCTATGAACTGGGATTCCAGTATCCGCAGCATTTCGTACGCTTCTTTAAACGCCATGTCGGCTACACCCCCAGGGAGTATCGGTTGCAGAGCTGATCGGGGCTGAAACAGGTGTGCCTGCGAAATTTTCCCCTGTTTTTTCCGATTTTCCGGAACATTGTCTTATATTCGCAAAAAATGATTGCATAAGACCGATGGGAACTGTTGCATGCGGGCAAATATTCAAGGGTGCCTCCCGCTCTTTCACTTACCGCCACGAAAGGCTGTGGTACCGGGACGAATTCCCATACCACCAGCATCCCGAATACGAGATTACGGTGGTTTTCAGCGGGAACGGCCAGCGGGTGACCAACGACTTCACGGAACCCTTCCGCGAGGGGGAAGTCGTCGTATTGCCGCCCTATTTTCCGCATGGCTGGGTCTATGGCAAGGCATTGTGCGCCCCGGACGGGATGATCGAAAACGGTTCGCTGCAATTCGGCGAGGAGTTTCTGGTGCAGTTGTCGCAGCTCTCGCCCGAGTTCCAGCCCGTCGTACGGTTTTATAAGGAGTTGCGCCAGGCGGTCGGGCTCACTGGCGAAACGGCGGTCAGGGTGCGTAAATTACTGGCGGGTCTTGAGCGCAGCTCAGACCCCGAACGGTTCGTGACGTTATTGCAGTTGCTTTTCCTGATCGCGCAGGACGGGCATTGCCGCCCCATCGGGCCCGGGAAATTCCGCGGGGCAAAAATCCATAAGAACAAGCAGCGCCTGCAGGATGTTTACAAGTATATCGTCGAGAATTACCACCGTAAGATAACCCTCGAGGAAATCGCGTCCTATGCCTCGATGAACAAGACGGCCTTCTGCCTGTTTTTCAAGAAGGCGACCGGCGAGTCGTTTGTCGCCTACCTGAATGTCTTTCGGTTGCAGATGGCCTGTACGATGCTGACCCGCTCTTCTAAGAACATTTCCGAAATCTGCTATGCAGTGGGTTTTACGGACATCCCCTATTTCAACCGGGCATTCAAGCAGCGTTACGGCGTTTCACCGACGCAGTACCGGGCTTCGATGCGGAATGCACCTCAGGCGGAGGAGCAGGGCGGCTGATCCGGCAGGGTGTCCCCGTCTAACGATTACGGCCGGGTAATTCCCGGCCGTAATCCGTATGCCGGCGAAAGCCGGCAAATCGTGTGTCGTTGCCCGCTATGCCCGGACGATCTTTATACTCAGCTCATAGAGCAGGTAAAGCGGCAGGAAGACGATCATCAGCGTGAACGGGTCGCCCGTCGGGGTGATGACCGCAGAGAGCACCAGCAGGACGACTACGGCATGTTTCCGGTATTTCCGGAAGAATGTCTTTGTCACGAGGCCCAGTTTCGAAAGCAGCCATGCCAGCAGCGGCAACTCGAAGACGATGCCCATTACGAAAATGAGCATCAGGAAATTACCCATGTAGGAAGTCAGCGAGATCTGGTTCGTGATAAGCGGGCTCAACTGATACTCGGTCAGAAACCGGAACGTGAAGGGGAAGACCAGGAAGTAACCGACCGCACATCCGAGGAAGAACATGAATGTCCCGAATGCGAATGCAAACCCGACGATCTTCTTTTCGTTGTCGAACAGGGCAGGTTGTACGAACCGCCATATTTCGAACGTCAGGTAGGGGAATATCAGTACCAGCGCGAACCAGAACGAAGTGCTGATATGCGTCAGGAACTGCGAGGCTACGTTGATGTTGATGAGTTCTACCGAGAAGTGGTCGTTGCTGAAATCGGGGAGCAGCGGGTTGCCGCCTCCCAGTTTCGACAGCCATCTGTAAAGCGGGAAATCGGACGTGGTGGGAGCCAGTACGAAATTGTCGAACAGATAGGGCATGAGGCAGAAACAGACGACAACGAACACGAATAAGACGGCGATTACGCGAACCAGCGACCAGCGCAGGTCTTCGAGGTGCGCCCAGAACGTCATTTCCTTTTCTTCCATGGGATAGTAGGGTTTATTGCTTGTTTTCCGGAAGGTATCTTTCAGCGAAGAAATATCCGGCCATCCGTCAGACAGCCGGATATCGTCTTCATGCTTCCGGAGGGATTATTTGCTGTACGAAGCCTTCACGAAAGGTGCCTCGAGCAGGTAATCCAGGCTCAGTTTGACACTCTTCTCCACATCGTAGCTGTATTGCTCGACCTCGACGATGATGTTTTCCACACCGGCGGTCTTGGCATTCTCGAAGATGGCATCGAACCCGACCATACCGCTCTGGCCGATTTCGCGGCGATCCTTGATATGGAGCATCTTGAAGCGGCCGGGGTATTTGTGGAAATAGTCGACGGGGCTTGCCTTCCCCATCACGGCCCAGTATACGTCCAGTTCGATGAACAGGTTTTCAGGGTCGGTGTTTTCGATCATGTAGTCCAGCATGACAGCCTTGTCCTCGATCTTCTGGAATTCGTGGGCGTGGTTGTGGTAGCCGTATTTGATTCCGGCTTCCCGGCACTTCTTCCCGATCGCGTTGAGGTAGTCGCAGTAGGTCTGCATCTCCTTCAGCGTCTTGGGAACGGGAAGGTACGGGGTCACGATGTACTCCATGCCTGCGGCCTTGTGGGCTGCGATGCACTGATCCCACCATTTCATCGATTCGGAGAAGTCGCCCGAAGCCAGTTCCTCGTCGGAGAGGCCTTTGCCGCAGTGCGAAGAGAGCACCTTCATGCCAACGGCCTCCACGTCGCGCTTGAACTCCTCGGGAGTGTTGCCGTAGAATTTACCGTCGTTGTAACTGGCGGCCTCGATGCTGGTGTAACCCATGTCGGCGAGTGCCTTCAGGACGGGTTTGTAGTCGTGCTGGTTTCTTCCGAAACTCCCGATCAGATCCCTGACCGAGTAGAGCTGGATACCGATATCCTTCTTTGCGTCCTTCTTCGCTTTGGCAAATGCCCCGCAGGGGAGCATTGCCGAAGCGAGCAGGATGCAAACCGCTGTAAACAGTTTACGTTTCATACGTTACCGTTGTTAACGGAATTAGTCGAGCACCTTGATGCGGATGTTGCGGAACCATACATCGTCGCCGTGATCCTGGAAGCCGATGTAACCTTCGCGCTGTGCACCGCCGCAGTTGTTCAGCAGTTCGAATGCCAGGGGCCACTTCTCGGGGCTGAACTTGCTCTTTTCGAGCATCTCCGTCCACTGGGGAGTCCAGAGGTGGTACTCGAGCACGTTCTGGTCGTTCTGGCCGTGTACCACGGTGCCTTTGTAAACCATGATCTTCGCCTTGTTCCACTCGCCATAGGGCTTGGCGTTCTGGGGAACGGCCGGGATCATGTCGTAAAGCGAAGCCGACTTGCGGTTGCCGTCGACGCCCAGTTTGGCATCGGGGTGGTTCTCATTGTCGAGTACCTGGTACTCGGGGCAGGAGATGTAGATGGGCTCCATCCGCTGTTTGCCGTCCTTGGTCGTGGCTACCTCCTGGCCGAGGTAGAAGATACCCGAGTTGCTGCCTTTGGCAACTTTCCACTCCACTTCGAGCTCGAAGTTCTTGAACTTGTGCGTGAAGATCAGGTCGCCGCCGTCGCCGTCCTGGGCTTCACCGCCGCCCGAACCGTTGAATTTGATCGCGCCGTTGTCGATCGTCCATTTCGAGGGCACGTGGTCTTTGCCGTAGCCGCGCCAGCCGTTGAACGTCTTGCCGTCGAAGATCACGTAGTAGCCGTCCTTGTCCTGCGGGAAGCCGGAGAGGTCTATTGTCGCATTGTTGATGACCGTGTATTCGGGTACGGCCTTGGTTTCTGCCGCTGCCGTGTCGGCTGCCGCTTTGCCTTTGGCCCCCGGGCCGCCGCATGCCGCCATCGTTGCGGCTGCTGCGATGCATGTCGAGAATAAAATGACTTTTTTCATATTCTTTCCGTTGTTTTAATTTGAATTGATAATCTTGTCCGTAGATTAACGCGGCATGTCGGGCAGTTTCCAACCGTCGCGGTAGGTGTGCTTGATGAGCTCCTGTGCGAATTGCTGTGCGTTGACCGGATCCGTCCAGGTCTTGTCGAAGGTCGGGTGACCGTCCTTGATGTGGAACCCGTCCTTGATGACGGCACTGATCGTGGCGTCATCGGGGATGTTCGTGAAACGCATGTTCGGGCCGTCCCAGAGCAACTCGCGGTTCAGGTTCTGCAGGCGGACTGCCAGCACGCCCATAACCACCATTTCATTGAACGGGCCGGCTTCGCTGAAGTCCGATGCGCTCGGCACGCGGTCGTCGGCATCCTCCTTGCAGGCACGTACCCAGTCCATCTGGTGCGACTCCTTGATCTCGCGCAGTACCTTCGGTGCGTTGGGCACGCGACCCGAAACCAGGTAGGGGTTCACGCCGTAGCAGCCGCAGATCAGCGTATCCTTCGTACCGTAGAAAATAACGCCGCCGCCGGCCATGTTCAGGTCTTTGCCTGCGGGCAGCCCTTCGGGGCGCGCCGGTTTCAGGCCGCCGTCGTACCAGTATACCTCTACCTCGGGCATGGCTACCTTCGGCATGTTGTCGCGTGCCGGGAAGACGAACTTCACCGTCTGCGCCATCGGTGCGGATTCGTTGAGCAGCAGCGTCGAGCTACCCTGAACCTTGGTCGGATAGCCGAGCTTCAGGCCCTTGAATACCGGGTGGAGGATGTGGCAGGCCATATCGCCCAGTGCGCCGGTACCGAAATCCCACCAGCCGCGGAAGTTCCACGGGGTGTAGATCGCGTTGTAGGGACGGTAGGGAGCCGGGCCGATGAAGGCGTCCCAGTTCAGCGTCTTGGGGATGCGCTGGTCGTCCTCGGGACGTGAGAGCCCCTGCGGCCAGATAGGACGGTCGGTGAAGGTCTCCACCTTGCGGACTTCGCCGATCTCTCCGTTCCAGATCCATTCGCAGACCTTGCGGACACCCTCGTCCGACGCACCCTGGTTACCCATCTGGGTGGCTACTTTATATTTGTCGGCGAGCTTGGTCAGCAGACGCGATTCGTATACGGTATGCGTCAGGGGCTTCTCGACGTAGACGTGCTTGCCGGCCGTCATCGCATCGGCTGCGATGATCGCGTGCGTGTGGTCGGCCGTAGCCACCATCACGGCGTCTGCCGACTTGAGCATTTCGTCGAACATCTTGCGGTAGTCGTTGTACTTCTTGGCAGCCGGGTAGCGCTTGAACACGTGGTCGGCATATTTCCAGTCGACGTCGCACAGGCCGATGATGTTCTGGCTTTCGAGGCCGCGGAGCACCGACGAGCCGCGGCCGCCGATACCGACACCCAAGATGTTGAGTTTGTCGCTCGGAGCCGTGTGCCCGAACTTCTTACCTAAAACCGTACCCGGAACGACCGCTAAGCCGATCGCGGCAGCAGCTCCTTTTTTCAGGAACTTTCTCCTTGACATTTCGCTTGACATTGTTTCTTGATTTAAGTTAGTTGTTTTTGAGGGACTATTTATTTTCGTTGTTGGATTTTTCCGTACCCGAGTTTTCGATGTCGTTCTCGATGTTGTTCATGCCTTCCTTGAAGCTGCGCACACCCTTGCCGAGACCCTTCATCAGTTCCGGGATTTTTTTGCCGCCGAAGAGCAGCAGTACGATCAGGGCTATGACGATGATTTCGCCTGCACCCAGGTTGCCGATAAACAGTAAGTGGTTCATACCGATTGTTTTTAAGGTTTATAAAGTTTGTTTTAGTATCAGATTGCGGCTTATGCGCGCTTCCTCAGCAACCCGTAGCCATTCGACATCGTGCGGCGGCGTTCGCGAATCTCCTGCAGCGTTTCCAGATTTCCGATTGCCGGCAGGTCGTGCTGCCGCGAATCCTGGAGGAACCGCCATGCGTATTCCGATGCCGTGGCGGCGTCGCGGAACGAGGGGAGCGACGGATTGCGTTTCCCGCTTTCGATCGACTCGGCGAACAGTTTGCACAGCACGTCGATGTTTTTGCCTCCGTAGGGCTGTATGAGCCGGTGCGTCTGTGTCACTCCGTGCAGTTCGACGATCGCCGTCTTGAAATCGTGCGTCATGCGCGCGATGCCTTTCGTGCCGATGATGTCGATGTATGAATTATGTGTCTGTTTTTCGGCCAGTTGTCCGTATACATGTCCCTGGGTAATGTCGAATACGATGCCGTTCTCGAATGTGCCGTGGCACTGGAGCCACCACGGATCCTTGTAATCCCACATGCGGATGGCCTGTGCGTTCCAGGTCTTGAATTCCGATTCGGCATACCAGCGTGCGATGTCCACGTAGTGCATGCCGCAGTCATGGAACGACGGGCCCTCGAATTCGTGTCCTTCGCCCGGGGCCAGCCCCGGTGTCATGTGGCATACGCGGATGATCGCCAGTTCGCCGATTTCGCCCTGTGCGATAAAATCCTTGATGGTGTTGTGGTACCACGAATTGCGCAGGTAAAGGTTCACCGTCGAGAAGATTTTGGCCTTCTCGGCCAGCGCGACCGTCTGCCACTCCTTTTCCACCGTGTCGGCGATCGGTTTCTCGGCTATGACGTGCTTCCCGCTCGCAATGGCTTTCTGAATCTGCTCCGGGCGGGAATCCGCCAGGGCGAACAGCCCGACCGCCTGAATCTCGGGGTCGTTGAATATGATTTGTTCGTCGGATATTACTTTCGACCGGGGGGAGAGCCGCTGGGCCAGTTCCCGTGATGCGGGAGATACGTCACAGATGTAAACGATATCCCAGTTACCGCTTTTTTGCATCTCTTCGAGGTAAAAACCTCCCATTCTGCCAAAACCGATCAGACCGACTTTAATTGGATTCATTTCGTATAAAATAGGTTTAAGTAGGTGTTTACAATCCGATGCAATCCGGCTGCCCGCTGCGGGAGAGGGTGGCTGGACGCTGTGTTTACAAAATTAATCCTATTATATACCATATTTATAGGTTGGGGCGGAAATTGTAGAACCTGTAAAGTATTATATGTTTGTAAATAAATATTTTATCAAAAAAATATACAAAAAAAATGTAGTTGCCGTGGAATCGGTCACGGCCTGTTTCCGGGCGGCACACCGATTCGCATGACCATTTTTTCGAAGTCCTCGCGCGATATTGCGGCCTTGTTCCGGGCTTTGGTGCGGTAGTTATATACGGTGCTCAGCGAGCATCGCAGGAACGAGGCGATCTTGACGCTGTCGGTGATGCCCAGCCGCAGCAGGGCGTAAATCCGGAGTTCCTTGTTCAGCAGGTCTTCCGATTTGAGCACGATCCGTTCGTCCTCGACCAGCAGGGCGTTGAAATCGGCGACGAACGTCGGATAGAGGTTCAGGAATATGGCGTCGAAATTCTTATACAGTTCATCCAGTTCGTTCTCCATCATCGACGTGGATTTCAACTGTTTGTATAACTCGTCGATCTGTCGGTTCTGCGCCAGTTTGTTCAGCGATTTTCGGTAGTCCTCCAGTTTGTCGATATACATCGAACAGAGGTCGAAGAACCTCGCTATGTACTGTTCCTTGATGATGTTCGAATCGGTGAGCTGCGTGTTTTTCTCATGCAGTTCGTCGTTGAGCTGCATCAGGCGCCCGTTCGTCCGCGACAGCTCCTCCTTGATGCGGTACAGCTTGTGTATCTGCTGATAAACGTAGATGAACAGCAGCACGAGGAACAGCGACAGGACGCTGATCAGGATCAGGTAGTGCTGCAACTTGGATTTGGACTTGGCCTCCTTGGCCTGGTAGATCGAGTTGATGATCGAATAGAACTTCGACATCTGGGTCGTGCGGAACTGCACGTTGCTGAAGACCGCATCTTCGATGGCCGCCTGCGTGTACTTGAAAGCCCGCGAAAGATCGCCCTGGTCGTAGTACATCAGAGCCAGCGTGTGGAACGAGGCGTTTTCCTTCACCGCGCTCTTCGCATCGGCGATCGCGGAGAGCATGAAATATTTCTTTCCAGCCTCCGGGTCTTTGTTCAGCCGGTAGAAATAACCGTAGGCATAGGCCGTCTCCGCGTAGAGCGGCGTGTCCTTGCCGACCTCTTCCAACAACTCGTCGAGGATCGCCCTGGCTTCGTCCATATTGCCGTTTCCCATAAGTTTGTAGCTCAGGTGTATCCTGTACCGGAACGATCCCGGGTCGGAAACCATCATCAGCGAGTCCCGGTAGATATTCATTTCGTGCAGGTGGCTGCGCTGGCTGCTCAGCGTGGCATAGTGCTGGAAATAACGGTTGTTGGCCTCGTAGTAGACGGGAAGCAGGTCGCGCGGGAGTTCGGACGATCGGATGGAGCGGAGTATCTGGTTCGCCTCGACGCACATGCCCGAAAAAGAGTAGAGCTGGGCGAGGTACATGTTCGACAGGTAGGTCAGCCTTTTGTTGTCCAGCTGCCTGGCGATTTCGAGGTTCCGTTCGACGTAGCGGATGGCCGAATCCAGCTTGTATTTCCTGAATTCTTCGTACAGCTTCGTATTGATCTCGTACTCCTGTTCCGGGGTCAGGTTGCTTACGCCCAGCAGGTTCCTTAGCCTGCTGATCCGCTCTTCCTTTTCGGCTTCGAAAATATGTTTGTTCTCGATTACGTAGTCCAGATATTCCGAGAGGGATTGCGTCTCGTCCTGCCGGCACGACGCTAATGCCAGCAAGCCGGAGAGCAGCAGGAGTAACCTTATCGGACGTATGGAATTTCGTAGTTTCATGGCCTCTTCGTATGCAGCCTTCCGTAGCAAAAACGGCAGGTTGCGGGCTGCCGTAAAAAAATGATATTTTATGCTACGAAGTTAAGGCTATTTATAGGATAAATATTGTTTCTTTTTATGTATTTATTGTCTGATATTCGTATTTTTTAGGGTGTCTTTGGCGATTGCTGCGCTTCGGGAGCCGGGGATATTCCGGAGGCTTCTTTTCTGGGACATAATGCCGGATTTGTGAATCAGGCATCTGTAATCCGTTGTGTCATTGTCTGAAACATTTTTTTATGGACTTCCAAATATGGTAACATGCCACAGGTGTTTCCCTCTTCCGCTTCCATTGCAGGCATCTGGCTGTGGGACACGGTATTGTCCGGGATTTTCCGCCGATGGGGCCGGCCCGTAACAACGATCCGATATTACGGAAACGTTTTTTACACCGGCAAAGTGTGTCCCCGCGGACTGATTTGCGCGAAAGCTGTTTCGCCCCTCCCCTCTCTTTCGGACGGGAATGGCGCAAAAACGATAAATTTTGCTACCTTTGTCGCTTGTATGAAGGCATCGCTCAAAAAGACTTATGCTTCGCTCGGCGCCGACGGCCTGGTAGCTTTGTGGCTCGGCGTGTGGTGGGTGTGCAACCTCCTGCAGGCCGGGTTTTCCGAACTGGCCAACGACGAAGCGTATTACCATATGTTCGCTGAAAACCTCGCATGGGGATATTTCGACCATCCGCCGATGACCGCCTTGCTGGTCTGGCTCGGCGAGCACCTTTTCGGGGGCGAACTGGGCGTGCGGTTTTTCTTTACGGTGCTGCAACCGCTCTACCTTTATATACTATGGCGGATAATCCGCCCCGCGGATGCCGACCGGCGCGACGCGGCGCTTTTTGTCGTCCTCTCGGCCGCGACGCTGATGTTGCAGCTCTACGGCTTCATCGCCGTGCCCGACGGCCCGCTGATGATGACCACCGCGCTGTTCCTGCTGACATTCAAGTGGTTCTCCGAGAACCGGCGTTGTGCATGGCTCTGGATGGGGGTTGCCATGGCGCTGATGGCTTACAGCAAATACCACGGGGCGCTGGTCGTACTCTTCGCGCTTGCGGCGACCCCCCCCCGTCTGTTCCTGCGTCCGACCCTATATCTCAGCGGCGCGGTAGCGCTGTTGCTGCTCGTGCCGCATTTCGTGTGGCAGTACGAGCACGACTGGGCCTCGCTGGCCTATCATCTGGCGGGGCGTAATTCGGTGTTCCGGCCCAATTATGTCGCCGAATACCTGCTCAACCTGCTGGTGGTCTTCAATCCCTTCTTCGTGCCGTTGTACGTGAAGGCCTGGATCGCCGTGAAGCCGCAGAACGCCGTCGAACGTGCGCTGAAGTTTATCCCCGTGGCGTTCATCGTTTTTTTCCTGCTCTCGACATTCCGCGGTTACGTGCAACCCCAATGGGTGATCGTCGCCGTTTTCGGCCTGATCTATACGCTTTTCACCTATGCCCGCCGGCATTCCTGCACGCGGCGTTACCTGATGTGCGCCGGGCTGGCGACCGTTTTGCTGGTCGGTCTGGTACGTCTCGAAATGATCTTCAATCCGCTGGGCCTGCGTTTCGAGGTCTTCGACAATCCTGCGAGCTACGGCCGGATCGCCGGGATCGCCGACGGCCGCCCCGTCGTTTTCCGCCATGGCTATGCCGTCGCGGCCAAATACGCCTTCTATACCGGGGGCGAGGCCTACTGCCAGCCCAATATCCGCTACCGTACGCACCAGTGGCAGTTCCGCGATGACGATACGCGCTTCGCGGGACACGAGGTGCTGGTCGAAACGCCTTACGACGGGGCGGATACCACGGGCCGCGTCCGGAGCGTCGTGTTGCCCAACGGCAAACGTTTTTCGTGGTTCGTCGACCCGCATTTTCATCCGACGCGCCTGGTGGATATTGCCTTTACGGGGCTGCCCGAACAGGTCGTTGCGGGCGATACGCTGCGTTTGACGCTGCGCATCTCGAACCCCTATCCCTATGCGATCGGGGTCTGCGGGGATCGGTCGCTCGTGATGCTCTGGAAGCACGGCCGCTTCCGCGTCGAGGAATTCGATACGGGGGAGCATTTCAATATCCCGGCCGGGGATACCATCACGCGCGAGGTGCGGTTCGTCGTCCCGGAGCAACTCTCCGGCGCCGGTTTCGATGCCGGTTTCGCCCTGCGCCGCGATGGGTATACGAATTGGTTTAACGGGAAACCTCTCCGCACGGAGGTCGTCGCACCATGATCCAGCAGTTCATCAAATTCTGTGTCGTCGGCGGTTCGGGGGTCTTCGTTGATTTCGGGATCACTTACCTTTGCAAGGAGTGGCTGCGCCTGAACAAGTACCTGGCCAATTCGCTGGGGTTCCTCTGTGCGTCGACCTCGAACTATGTCCTGAACCGCATCTGGACGTTCCATAATGAAAACCCCGACATTGCCGGGCAATACCTCCGTTTCCTCGGTATCGCAGCCGTCGGGCTCGTGATCAACAACCTCACGATCTATCTGCTGCACGAACGCTGGAAGCTGAATTTCTACCTGGCTAAATTATTTGCCATCGGGGTAGTCACCTTCTGGAATTTCTTCATGAACTATTTCTTTACGTTTTGATTTCCGGGGTGCTCGGATTCCGCTGTAAAGTATGTATGCATAAATGCCAGCCTCCCGGGAGGCTGGCGTCCGTATTCCTGCCGGATGGCTGTCACTGCCTTTTCGCGCTTCTGATCGAACGGAACGGGAGTCCCAGCACGCCGAAGAACGCTTCGCGGAAGATGCCGCCGCTCATTTTCGAGGTGCCTTCGCGGCGTTCGACGAAGATGATCGACACCTCCTTGAGTTTGAGTCCCAGCCGCCATGCCGAGTATTTCATCTCGATCTGGAACCCGTATCCCTTCATCTTCACGGCGTCGAGGTCGATCGTCTCCAGCGCGTGGCGCGAGTAGCAGACGAACCCCGCCGTTGCGTCGCGCAGGGGCATGCGGGTCACGATGCGTACGTACATCGAGGCAAAGTAGGACATCAGCAGACGCGACATCGGCCAGTTCACGACGTTCACACCCTGCACGTAACGCGAACCTACCACTACGTCGTTCCCTTCGGCCGCAGCCTGGTACAGCCGTACCAGATCGTCGGGATTGTGTGAGAAGTCGCAGTCCATTTCGCAGATGTAGTCGAACCCGTTGTCCAGTCCCCAGCGGAACCCCGTCAGATAGGCCGTGCCCAGCCCCTGCTTGCCGCTGCGTTCCAGCAGGTGCAGCGTCGCGGGGAATTCCTGCTGGCGCTCTTTGACGATTGCTGCGGTGCCGTCGGGCGAACCGTCGTCGATGACGAGCATTTCGAAAGCCTCGGGCAGCGAGAAGACCTTGTCGATCATCGCCGAAATATTCTCTTTCTCGTTGTATGTCGGGATAATTACCAGTTTGCGCATAGGGGCTCGTTTTGGAATTTCTTACACAAAGGTAACATTATTTTGCAAATCTGTGCCGTGCGCCCTGTTTTTCTGCCGGGCGCCGTCGCCGGGCTGCCGTTTTACCGTCTGTCGGTTGTTTTGCGGCCTGTCCAGGCCGTTTTTCCGCCTGCCCGGCCGTTTCGGTGCCGGGGCGCGGGTTCACGGCGGCCCGTGAAGTTGCCTGTTTGCGCCGTTTCATGGCGCGGATCGCCTGTTTGTCCGTGTCGCTCACGCGCAACGATTCGACGATTTTTTGCAGCGATTTGTTGAATGTCCAGTCGTCGAGCGAGCAGCTGCCGAGCCACTCGTGTGTCCGCTGCGGGAATTTTACATAGCAGACCGACACCGCCCATGCCACGGCCATACGGGCGTAGTAGGCTTCGTGGCGGACGCCGTCGAGCAGTTGCAGCAGTGCCTCGAGGTGCTCCCCGTCGACGAAATTCCCCAACCCCGTCACCACGGCGAAACGCACGTCGTATTCGGCTTCGGATCGGAAATAGGGCTGTATGAATTCCCACATCGGCTGCCGTTCGGCCGCCTTCAGGCGCCAGCAGAAACAGTCGCAGACCGCCCAGTTGTCGATTTTGGGCACGAAGCGCGCCACATGCTCCAGCTTCTCGGCCGGCGTGCAGCGGGCGCAGCCGATCACCAGCCCCTGCAACATCCGCTCCTCGAAATAGAAATCCTCGGCTTCGGCAAGGTATGTGCGCCAGTCGCCTGCGGCGATCTGGCGGGCTATTTTGCGCAGTACCGGCAGGCGTATGCCCAGTACGTTTTCCACGCCCGGCATCAGTGCCGCGGTGAATTTCATGTATTTCGGCTCCTGGAGTTCGAGCAGTTGGTCGCGGAGGGTCATCGTTCCCGGAATTTGGAATTTTGCCGCCCCGAATAGGGCGGATTGCCGTGTGTGGTTATTGTTTTTTCGTTACGGTGCGGTAGCAGCCGATGCCGCTCACCTCGGTCGATACCTCGCCGATCAGGGGCGCTTTGGCATTCACCCCTGTCTGCACCATGATGAAGTCGACCTGTGCGAGGTTGGCCGGGGCGCCATCGGCCGTTACGGCGTCGCTGATCCGCAAGCGGTTGGTCATGCCGGTGCGGTCGGAGGCCGAATAGTTGTCGGCGTAACCCCATGCAAAAGGCTCCATCGTCCATTTTTCCCCGGCTTTTCCGATATTGTCCGGCAGCCGTGTCCCTTCGAATGTGAATTGCTCCCCGAGCCATTCGGGGTAGTAGGCCTGCGTATGTTCTTTCACACGGTCGATCGTGCCGCTGCCGCCCGCGTTGTCACTCCAGGCTACCGGGGCGTCCGCCTCCGCGGGGCGGGTATAGGTGATCTTGTAGCCGCGGATCGTCTCGGCGTTGTCGTATTCGCTGCCCCGCAGCTCGTACCACGTATCGTTGGGCGCTCCGTCCCCGTTGGCGTCCTGCGACACCCACACGATGCCCGGTTCGGACGACGTGTCGAACTGGTTGCCTTTGACGTAGAGGTCGTATCCGCCCGTGTTGGGCACGGGTTCCGCGAAGGCCGCCACGATGCGGCCTCCCCAGCCGCCGAGCGAAACCCAGTTGTTCGAGGCGAGGCGGTCGGCGGCATAGCGCAGGGCGTCTGCCTCCGATGCCACATGGTCGAACCCGGCCATCGTGCCGTTGATGAACTGGCCCGGTGCCGGGGTGTATTCGAGGATCGTGGCGACGGGCTCCTGGATCTGCGTGGTCGTGGTCTCTTCGCCGGAATTGCAGGCGGCGAAAAGAAGCGCCGCGAGCGGGAATGCATATTTTTTCATGTTTTCCATAATGTTTTTACGGTTTCGGCCGGGATTCGGCCCGGGGATTCCCCGGGCTTGTCGGCGCATGAGCTCCTGCCCCCCCCCCCTTCCCGGGCGTTTTCTCCGCGCCGGAGGGGGGCCGTCCGCAACTGCACCGGTCGCCCGGCGTACGATCCGCCGCAGGGTGGCACGGGGCCGCGTCGGGGTGTCGGTTTGCCTGCCTGTCCCGAACGGGACAAAAATACTCTTTTTTCGGCATATGGCAGCCGGGATACGGGCAAAAAGCCGGGGTTTCGAAAAAAAGATTAACTTTGTGAAAAATATCCGGGAAGTATGGCGGTCGAAATAGAGTGTGTGACAGAGGTATCCGATGAACTCGCCGAGGCGTTCGCAAGGCTCATGCCTCAGCTTTCGCCCCGGCTGGGGGCACTCTCCCGCCAGGCCATGGAACGTGTTGTGTGCAGCGATGGCGCGGCGCTGTTCGCCGCCCGGCTGGATGGCCGGATCGCCGGGGTGCTGACGCTGGTGTGGTACGACGTACCCTCGGGCCGGAAGGCATGGGTCGAGGATGTGGTGGTCGATGCCGCAGCCCGCGGCTGCGGTGCCGGTGAGGCGCTGGTGAAGGCTGCCACGGAGCATGCCGCCCGCATCGGTGCTGCGAAGGTGATGCTCACCTCGAACCCTACGCGCGAAGCTGCCCGGGGCCTTTACCGTAAAATCGGATTCGAAGAGGCGGGGACTACGGTTTTCGTCTTTAAAACAGATAGGAAATGAAAAAAATCGTGAAGATTGTGGCCATTGTCGTGGCCGTTGTTCTGGTGGCGGCTTTTGTCGCCCCGATGTTGCTGAGGGGGAAGATCGCCCAGATCGTGAAGCGCGAAGCCAATGAGATGCTCGACGCACGGGTCGATTTCGAAAAACTCGACATCAGCCTGCTGCGCCATTTCCCGCGCGCGTCGCTCGACCTGAAAGGGCTGACCGTCGTGGGTGCGGGGCCGTTCGAAGGCGATACGATCGTTGCCGCGAACCGCATATCGGTCGTCGTGAACCCGATGTCGCTGTTCGGCGACGACGGGTTCGAAGTGACGAAGGTCATCCTCGCCGAGCCTGCGCTGCACGCGCATAAACTCGCCGACGGCAAGGTCAACTGGGACATCGTGAAGGCTTCGGGGGAGGAACCCGCCGCCGGGGAAGTGTCTTCGGAGGAAGGTTCTTCGTCGTTCAGCCTCTCGATTCGCGATTTCAGGATCAGCGACGCGACGATCCGCTATGAAGACGATTCGACGGGCATGCGTTTTTCGACGGCACCCCTCTCCCTTCGCCTGCGGGGCGACATGTCGGCCGACCAGACCGACCTCGACCTGCGGCTTACGGCCGGTGCCGTGCGGCTGGTTTCGGGCGGAATTCCGCTGCTGAGCGACGCCGAGGCGGAGCTCGACGCCGTGATCGCGGCCGACCTGAAGAACAACCGTTTTACCTTCTCCCGGAACCGTCTGCGCCTCAATGCGATCGAGCTTACGCTCGACGGCTGGGCCGAGATGAAGGACGATGCCGTGGCTATGGATATTACGGCCGGATGCGACAAGGTGCAGTTCAAGGACGTGCTTTCGCTTGTCCCGGCATTCTATACCCGCGATTTCCGCAACCTGTCCGCCTCCGGCGAACTTTCGATGGCGCTGTGGGCCCGTGGCGAGATGCGCGGGGCGGCGCTCCCGGCCTTCGAACTCAAGACCGAGGTGCGCAACGGCAGTTTCCAGTATTCGTCTTTGCCCAAGGCGGTCGACGGAATCAATATCGCCGTACGGATAGCCAACCCCGGCGGCGTCATGGACAAGACCGAGGTAGACCTTTCGGAATTCACGCTCCGCATGGCGGGTAACACGCTTTCGGCATCGCTCTATGCGACGAACCTCGCCAGCGATCCGGTATTCCGCGCTGCGGCCGACGGACGGGTAGACCTGAGGGCGGTGAAAGAGGTTTACCCGCTCGGTGAGGATGTAGCCCTGAGCGGACTGATTAGCGCCGACGTGAAGGTTTCGGGGCGCATGTCCGATGTCGAGAAGGCCCGTTACGGGCAGATCGGCGCCTCGGGGACGTTCGTCGTCGAGAAACTCGGCCTCTCCATGCCCGGCCTGCCCGCGGTGCATATCCGCCGTGCCGCGGCTACGATCACCCCGGCGTCGATGACGCTGGGCGAGTTCGGCGTGACCGTGGGTAAGAGCGACCTTGCGGCCAACGGCCAGCTTACGGGGTATATCGGCTACCTGCTGCGGGGCGACAAGCTCTCCGGGCGCCTTTACGTGAAATCCGACCTGCTCGACCTGAACGAGATCATGAACGCCATGCCGGCCGACGAAGAAACCGCCGGCGGGGAAGCTGCTGCCCAAACGCCCGCCGAGTCTCCTGCTCCCGCGCAGGCGCTCGAAGTCCCGCGCAACCTCGACCTTTCGCTCAATACCGAGTTGCAGAAGGTGTTGTTCCAGAAGATGACCATCGGCGGCATCACCGGCGAAATGCGCATGGCGGACGGAACTTTGTCGCTCAGCCGCCTGCGTATGCAGCTCTTCGGAGGTACGGCTACCGCATCGGGCAGCTACTCGACGGCCTCCGATCCGCAGCGCCCGGCGCTGAAACTCTCGCTGGGGCTTTCGGGGGCATCGTTCTACAAGACCTTCGACGAGTTGGAGATGGTGCAGAAACTCGTCCCGGTCTTTGCCAAGACGGGCGGCGACTATTCGCTCTCGCTCGATATGTCCGCGACGCTCGATGCGCAGATGTCGCCCGACCTGCAGTCGGTCAACGCTACGGGCGAGATCAAGTCGGCCAATATCCGCATCCAGAACATAGAGGCGTTCGATGCACTGGCCAAGGCGCTCAACAACGACAACCTGCGTAAGATCGAGGCCAAGGACGTGGCTATCCGCTTCGCCATCCGCGACGGACGTATCGCTACGGAGCCTTTCGACCTGAAGATGGGCGACATCAGGATCAACATGTCGGGTTCGACGGGGCTCGACCAGACCATCGACTATACGGCCAGGGTAGCCCTCCCGGCCGGTTCGACGGGCGGTATCCTGCAATCGGTCAACGTCGGTATCGGCGGCACGTTCACCTCGCCCAAGATCACGCTCGGTGTGAAGGAGGCTGCCGAGCAGGCCGTGAAGAACGTCGTCGACCAGCAGATCCAGAAGCTCACGGGCAGCGAGTCGCTCGGCGAGGAGATCCGCAAACAGGCCGACAACCTCCGGGCCGAGGCCGCGAAGGCGGGTGAGAAACTCGTCGAGGCCGCCCAGGCGCAACGGACGAAGCTTATCGACGGTGCGAAGGAGAAAGGTGCGCTGGCCAAGCTGGCTGCCGAGAAGGCCGGGGACAAACTGGTCGAGGAAGCCCGCAAACAGGCCGACAAACTTGCGGTCGAGGCCGATAAACAGATCGAAAAACTCACGGCGAAGCAGGAATAAACGATGCTTGTCATTTTTGCCGTCATCATCGGAGGAATCATTACGGGGCGCCTGCTGTCGAGCTGGCGCCTCGTATTCGTCTCCCGTATGATCACCGTGATTATATGGCTCCTGCTGTTCCTGCTGGGACTGGAAGTCGGTTCCGATCCTGCCGTCGTGGGTGGTATGGCGACCCTCGGACGCACAGCCTTCGTCATCTTCGCATGCTCGGTCGCGGGCAGTATCTGCATGTCGTGGCTGTTGTGGCGCTGCGTCCGGCGGGGAACCGCATCCCAGCCTCCCGCAGAAGGGATGCCGGAACAGGCCGGGGCTGTCGCTGCGGGGATCGAGGCGCCGCAACCGCGCGTTACGACCTCTGCCGGTACGGGAATGCCCGGGCCGGCCGTTGCAGTGGAGTGTCCCGGACAGAACGCCGGGCGTATTGCGGGGGAGCACGTCGTAAGCGGGGCGGACGCGGCGCTTTCGATGTGGGGCGCCTTGCGAGGGAGTCTGGTGATCGTCGCCTTTTTCGTCGCAGGATGTCTGGCGGGGCTCTCCTCCGCCTTGCCGTTCGACGTGGCGGGGTCGCGCCTCAGCACCTATGTGCTCTATGCCCTGATGTTTTGCGTGGGGATCACCCTCGGCAACGATACGACCCTCGCGGGACGTGTCCGGCGGCTCGATCCGCGGCTGGCGCTGCTGCCCGTGATGACGGCCGTCGGTACGCTGGCCGGCGCTGCCTTGTCGACACTGCTCCTGCCGCCGCTTACGGCCGGGGATACGATGGCCGTCGGCGCTGGGTTCGGCTACTACTCGCTTTCGAGTATCTTCATCGCCGATTTCCGGGGTGCGGAGCTGGGGACGGTGGCATTGCTCTGCAATGTCATGCGCGAGCTGTTTACGCTGTTGGCCGCGCCCCTCGTCGCCCGGTGGTTCGGGCCGCTGGCCGCCGTCTCGATCGGCGGAGCCACGACTTTCGATACCACCCTGCCGATCATCACGCAGTCCGCAGGGAAACCCTATGCCGTGGTGTCGATCTTCCACGGCTGCGTGCTCGATTTCAGCGTCCCGTTCCTGGTGACGTTCTTCTGTACGATGTAAATTTTGCGATTTAAATTCGGATACGGATGCCCTTCCGGGATGCTTTTGCCGCTGCCACGGCAAAAAGTCCCCGCCACTGCGGGGATTCAGCGCGGGACGGCAACAAACACGGCGTTCCGCTGCGGGGTGTTTCGGGGCTATCTTTTTATGTAGGTCTGCAACGCCGCGACGTATTCGGCGAAGGCATCGCGCCCGGTGTCCGTGATGCGACAGACCGTGCAGGGCATCTTCCCGCGGAAGGTCTTTTCGATTTCGATATAATCCGCCTTCGCCAGCTTGTCCAGTTGTACCGAAAGGTTGCCCGCCGTGGCCCCTGTCTGCTGCCGGATAAAGACGAAGTCGGCGCTCTCGACCCCGATGAGGATCGACATCACGGCCAGTCTCAGTTCCGAATGCAACAGGGGATTCAGTTCTTTGAACATTGCTTGCGGGTTATGTGGCGGAGGATAAAACCGGGTAGCAGTACGAGCAATATGCCATGGGCGGAGAGTTCGAGCATCCACGTCCCGCCCTGGGCGTCGAACGGCATGCGGAACGTATAGTTGAACGCCATGATGAGCTCGAAGACCGAGAGCATGAGCAACGCTGCGAACGACCCCGATTGCCGGGAACCTTTGCCCCGGTAGAATTCGGCGGTGATGGCCAGTGCCGTGCCGAGCAGCAGCTGCATGACGCCTACGGGGTTTATCGTATTCCCGGGGATGGTTACGGCATAGACGATCGCGGCGGCCGAGATCATCGCCGGCATGCCCCATATCAGGATCAGCAGATCATCGAACCCCGTGCGGACGAGGGCCTTCCGCCGCGAATTGCGAACCGTCCAAATATAGCCGCAGACCAGCGGAACCAGCCAGCTCCACAGCACGCGCACGTCGCCTGTCCAGCGGTAAAGCCCGTATTCGGCCAGTGCCGTGAGGCTGAGCAGCGCTCCCCAGCAGATGAACAATTCGCCCCGTACGTAATTCATGCGGCGCATATTGCGGTCGAAGACGCGGGCGATGATGTCCAGCGCTTCCGTTTCGGATATTTTCTGCCTGTCCATTGTGTTATTTATATCGTATGGTTCGACTTGTAGTTGAGGATATGCCCCGGGATAATCATCATCACGACGAATCCGGCGGCGAAGAGGGCCGGCATCCAGTAACCGCTCACGATGAGCGAAACGGGAGCGAGGACGATAGCCGCCGTACCGCCGGCGGTGGCCGGGCGGAACCGGATGATCAGCCCCGTGATCGTGGTTCCCATGCCCATCGTCAGCAGGATGATGAACAGGATCGGCAGCCGTATCTGGCTGAAAAGCGAGAGCATGCTGACGAACCACGCCGTGAGGCCCATTACCAGCCATACGTTGTTGATGACGCGGTCGACGAACGTGCTGACTTTGCCTTCGGTATGCTTGTCGCGTGTCAGCCACATCAGCAATGCGCCCAGTACGGGGAGCAGCATCCACAGGATGTTCCATTTCGGATCCTGGAAATAATACACCGCACCCATGACCAGGAGCGTCGT
>ULWH01023848.1_pt1 | contig 37342 bp, 28 predicted proteins | sample 1960201 | NCBI WGS metagenome assembly ULWH01 (sample SAMEA4835808, study PRJEB28245) | human gut metagenome | biome: gut microbiome; material: fecal sample | place: Denmark | collected 2008
AAAAAGCCATGAAGCAAAAGCTTCATGGCTTGTCTGTTAAACGATTAAACGATAAACGAACTTGTCAGTTCAGCCGGTTTCGGGAATTACTCCTCGACCTCGATAACAACGCCGGAGCCGACAGTGCGGCCACCCTCACGGATAGCGAAGCGCAGGCCCTTCTCGATTGCGATCGGGGTGATGAGCTCGACCTTCATGTCGACGTTATCGCCGGGCATGCACATCTCGGTGCCTTCGGGCAGGGTGATGACGCCGGTAACGTCGGTGGTACGGAAGTAGAACTGGGGACGGTAGTTGTTGAAGAACGGGGTGTGACGGCCGCCTTCGTCCTTGGACAGAACGTAAACCTGGCCAACGAACTTGGTGTGGGGCTTGATGGAGCCGGGAGCTGCCAGAACCTGGCCGCGCTCTACGTCCTTCTTTGCGATACCGCGGAGAAGAGTACCGACATTGTCGCCGGCCTCTGCGTACTCAAGGATCTTGTGGAACATCTCGGTACCGGTAACGGTGGTCTCGGTGATCTCGTCCTTCAGGCCGACGATCTGAACCTTGTCGCCAACCTTAACGCGGCCACGCTCTACACGGCCGGTGGTAACAGTGCCGCGTCCGGAGATGGTGAATACGTCCTCGATGGGCATAAGGAACGGCTGGTCTGCCTTACGGTCGGGAGTGGGGATCCAGGTATCAACTGCGTCCATGAGCTCCTTGATGCATGCATACTCGGGAGCATTGGGGTCCTTGGACTCGCAAACGAGTGCGTTAAGAGCGGAGCCGCGAATGATGGGGGTATCATCTCCGGGGAAGCCGTAGAAGTCGAGCAGCTCGCGGACTTCCATCTCGACGAGCTCGAGGAGCTCTTCGTCGTCGACCTGATCGCACTTGTTCAGGAATACGAGGACGGAAGGAACGTTAACCTGACGGGCGAGCAGGAGGTGCTCACGGGTCTGAGCCATGGGGCCGTCGGATGCTGCGATAACGAGGATAGCGCCGTCCATCTGAGCTGCGCCGGTGATCATGTTCTTGATATAGTCAGCGTGACCCGGGCAGTCAACGTGTGCGTAATGACGATGTGCGGTCTTGTACTCGACGTGTGCGGTGTTGATGGTAATGCCGCGCTCTCTCTCTTCGGGAGCCTTGTCGATGGAAGAGTAATCGGTATACTCTGCGTCGCCGAACAGGGACAGATACTTGGTGATAGCTGCGGTCAGGGTGGTCTTGCCGTGGTCAATGTGACCGATGGTGCCGATATTGACGTGGGGCAGGGATCTGTCGAATTGCTGCTTTGCCATAATAATAACCTCCGTGAAATTAATAGATGATTTGATTAAATTGCTTATATGGTTTATCAGCCCTTGCGTGTGCCGCGAAGAGTCTCCTGGAGATTCTTCGGCAGCTCAACATAATGGCTGGGTTCCATGCTGTAGGTTGCACGACCCTGTGTTTTGCTTCTCAGATCGGTCGCGTAGCCGAACATGGATGCAAGAGGAACGTTCGCCTCGATGACTGCGGCACCGTTTCTGATGTCCGAGCCGACGATCTGTCCGCGTCTTGCATTTATATCGCCCATAACGTCGCCCATATACTCATCGGGAGCCGTTACGACGACCTTCATAATAGGTTCAAGCAGAGTGGGGCCTGCCTTCTCGCAGGCTTCCTTGAATGCCATACTGCCGCAGATCTTGAACGCCATTTCCGACGAGTCAACCTCGTGGTACGAGCCGTCAATTAGCGTTACCTTCACATCCACGACCTGATAGCCCGCAAGCACACCCGACTGCATTGCGCCCTGAATACCCTGATCGACACAGGGAATATACTCCTTGGGGATAGCGCCGCCGGTGATCTTGTTGATAAACTCATAGCCCTTGCCGGACTCATTGGGTTCAACTGTGATTTTACAATGTGCAAACTGACCCTTACCGCCCGTCTGACGGGCATAGCGGGTATCGACGGTCGCCTCACGCGTGATGGTCTCTTTATAAGATACCTGCGGCTTGCCGACGTTAGCCTCAACCTTGAACTCTCGCAGAAGTCTGTCAACGATAATCTCAAGATGAAGCTCGCCCATACCGGCGATTATGGTCTGACCCGACTCTGAGTCGGTGTAGGTCTTGAATGTAGGATCCTCCTCGGCAAGCTTCTGAAGCGCGATAGCCATCTTCTCCTGACCGGCCTTGGTCTTGGGCTCAATAGCGACGCGGATGACAGGCTCGGGGAACTCCATGGATTCAAGTATGATCGGATGCTTTTCGTCGCAGAGCGTATCGCCCGTGGTGGTGTTTTTAAGTCCGACCGCGGCAGCGATATCGCCGGAATACGCAACGGAAAGATCCTCTCTGTGGTTTGCGTGCATCAGCAGGATCCTGCCGATACGCTCGCGCTGACCCTTAGACGAGTTCAGAACCGTCTTGCCCGCCTCAACGATGCCCGAATAGACACGGAAGAAGCTCAGGCGTCCGACAAAGGGGTCGGTCATGATCTTGAACGCGAGTGCGGAGAACGGAGCATCGTCGGATGCCTCACGGGTCTCCTCCTCATCTGTCTTGGGGTTTGTACCGCTAATAGCGGGAATATCCAGCGGTGAGGGCATGTACTCAACAATAGCATCGAGCAGCTTCTGCACGCCTTTGTTTTTATAAGATGTGCCGCAGACCACGGGAACCATCTTAACGGCGCAAGTCGCCTTTCTGATGGCCGCACGAATCATATCCTGCGGAACTTCCTCGCCTTCGAGATAAAGCATCATTATCTCGTCGTCGAAGTCAGAGATGGCCTCCAGCATTTTTACGTGATATTCCTCAGCGAGATCACGCATATCCTCCGGAATCTCCTCGGTACGCATATCATTGCCGAGATCGTCATAATAAATGCGGGCATTCATCTCTACGAGATCGATTATGCCTCGGAAATCCGCTTCGGCGCCGATCGGGAGCTGGATGGGAACTGCATTACATTTGAGTCTGTCATGCACCATTTCGAGAACATGAAAGAAGTCCGCGCCCATGATATCCATCTTGTTGACGTATATCATACGCGGTACGTTGTAATGATCAGCCTGTCTCCAAACCGTTTCGGACTGCGGCTCAACGCCGCCCTTGGCACACAGTACTGTCACACATCCGTCGAGTACACGGAGCGAACGCTCGACCTCAACGGTAAAGTCAACGTGACCCGGAGTATCAATGATATTGATGCGGGTATCGCGCCAGTGACAGGTAGTAGCCGCGGAGGTGATGGTTATGCCTCTCTCCTGCTCCTGCTCCATCCAGTCCATGGTCGCGGTGCCTTCATGGGTCTCGCCGATCTTGTAGTTTACGCCGGTATAGTACAGAATACGCTCGGTAGTCGTAGTTTTGCCGGCGTCGATGTGGGCCATGATACCGATGTTTCTTGTTTTTTCAAGTGAATACTGTCTTGGCATAATCTTCTCCTGATAGGATTACCATCTGAAGTGTGCGAAGGCCTTGTTGGAGTCTGCCATCTTGTGGGTATCCTCGCGCTTCTTGACAGATGCGCCGAGGTTGTTGCAGGCATCCATAATCTCGCCTGCCAGACGCTCCTTCATGGTCTTCTCGCCGCGCTTGCGGGCATAGCCGACCAGCCAGCGAAGACCGAGAGTCTGACGGCGTGCGGGTCTTACTTCGATAGGAACCTGATAAGTTGCACCGCCGACACGGCGAGCCTTGACTTCGAGGCTGGGCATGATGTTGTTCATGGCTTCGGTAAAGGCGTCAAGCGGCTCCTTGCCGGTCTTTTCCTTGATGATGTCAAAAGCGTCGTAAACGACCTTCTGAGCAACACCCTTTTTGCCGTCCAGCATGATAGCGTTGATGAGCTTTGTCACCAGAACGCTATTGTACATAGGATCGGGTAAAATTTCTCTTTTGGGAACATTACCTCTTCTGGGCACTGTGCTTCCCTCCTTCATTAAAAAATGACTTCACAGGTACTCGGAATGGTGCTGAGCCATTCCGTCTGCGCCCCGAGGTCTAATATATAGTAGACAACAGGGCAAAAATTTGCTTGTTGGGATAATTACTTCTTTGCAGCCTTGGGTCTCTTCGCGCCGTACTTGGAGCGAGCCTGCATACGACCCGTGACGCCCTGAGCGTCGAGAGTGCCGCGAATGATGTGGTAACGAACACCGGGGAGGTCCTTGACACGGCCGCCGCGGATCATAACAACGCTATGCTCCTGAAGGTTGTGGCCGACACCGGGAATGTAAGCGGTGACTTCGTAACCGTTGGTCAGACGCACACGGGCGATCTTACGCAGTGCCGAGTTAGGCTTCTTGGGGGTGGAGGTACGAACTGCGGTGCAGACGCCTCTCTTCTGAGGGGAGCTCAGGTCGGTCTCGCAATTCTTCAGGGTGTTGAGACCCTTCTGCATTGCGGGGGAGTTGGACTTGTAGGTCGACTTCTCTCTGCCTTTTCTCACCAGCTGGTTAAACGTAGGCAATTTTCATTTCTCCTTTCTTGAAAAATTCCTTGAAATTCAAGGTTTTTGCGTGGATTTTTCGCTTTTGGGCGCACTAAACCCACACAGACTGAAATTGTAGCATATTACACAAATTCAGTCAAGAATTTTTTACACAAAAATGAGCCATGCTTTTGAATTTTATATGTTCACTTTATTAATTATTAAATTAATTATTAATTTTTTCGACACATGTGCCACTTTTGTAATGATTAAATTTTCGCTTTACTGATTTTCGCTTTACTGATATAATTATTATAATTATATTGAGAAAGAACTAAAAGGAGCTCACACGATGTTGAAAAGAACGTTAAGCATGCTGCTTGCGCTGATAATGCTTGTCTCTTTATTCCCTGCTGCGTATGCCGACGGCGAAATAAGTGGCACAGTGCGGTATTGCTCAGGCCATGGCAGCGAAAACACTCATGACTATGAGACCTATTTTTCGTACAGCGACAATTATTTTGGCAAGAGCGGCTATATTTACAGGCAGGACCTTGCAGAGGCATCGCTTGCGCTTGCACTCGCCGCGTTTTCGAGCAAAGACGCCCAAACGCGCAGTGATGAGGATAGAAACTTCGTATCCATGATGCAGCAATGCGGCTTTGAAAATATTTCTTCAAACGAATGGTTCGGCAAAAAGCCAGAAATAAACTCCATCGGCGTTTGCGCCGCCAGCAAAAGCGTCAAGGATAACTATAATGATTATACGCTCATAGCCGTCGGCATCCGCGGAAATTTCTACCGCAGAGAATGGGGCGGAAACGCCGTAGTCGGTTCATCGGGAGACCATGAGGGCTTCTCGCTGGCAAGCGAACAGGTTCTAGGCTATCTTAAGCAGTTCATCTCCGAGAATGGCATCAGCGGACCCGTAAAGGTTTGGATGGCCGGCTACAGTCGTTCGGCAGCGGTAGCAAATATGGCCGCTGCACAGCTCGACCGCGGATATGACCTCGGTCCCGCGAAGCTTATGCGTCATGATCTCTACTGCTACTGCTTTGAGCCGCCAATGGGCACTACCGCAAAGGATACCGACGCGCTCTTATACGGCAACATACACAATATTGTTAACGAAAATGACCTCGTTACATATGTGGTTTTCAATCAGTGGGGCTTTTCGCGATACGGTGTTGATCACACATATCCAACTAAGGGCGATTCCGACTATAACGAGCTCAAGGCTGCAATGGTCGATGAGTTTGATACCATTCCGAATAACGGCGGCAGCTATTCCATAGACGATTTCAAGTACATCGGCATAAGATCTGCTAAAGACGGCAGCTTCAGAGCCTTTTCCGGCAGCAAAATGACGCAAAAGCAATATTATAAGATGTTCACAGACGCTATGATCACAGACTTTGTCTCTTCCCGCGAGGATTATTCCGAAAACGTTCAGGACAGCCTTGCCGAAGTGCTGGCAGTTATATTTGACAGAAAGCAGTTTGACTATGAGTTATTATTCAAAATATTCGGTCAAAAGCTGAAGGATAATCTTTTTAATATCATAAGCGGATATGACGCTTCCGATGTCCAGTCGAGCAGGGCATACAAAACGGTTGAGGAGCTGTTTTTTGAAAGCCTCAACGAGGCCGGTATCACTGATTTTGACGCGCAGGGTCTTCGCACGGCGTTAAGTGTCCTGCTCACAAGGCTCACAAAATTCGTGGTAAAGAACCCGGACATTGCAGCGACCCTTATAGCAAACATATCGCCGATAATTTCCGCGCACTATGCGGAAACGTGCATCGCATGGATGCACACTCTCCCCGACGATTATATGACATCCAAGGTTGAAAAGCCTGACCTTAACGGTCTTTTTGCAGATATCAATGGTGATGAATGGTACGCTGAGGCTGCTGCGTATAATGATTTAGGCGGCATTATGTGCGGTATCGGCGGCTCAGTCTTCGCGCCGAATCTGAATATGTCGCGTGCCATGTTCGCCTGTGTGCTCTATCGGCTGTCAGGAAGCCCCTCAGTTGCTGAGACTGCGTCGTTTGCCGATGTTTCTTCATCCGCCTGGTACTCAAGTGCAGTCGCATGGGCATACGGCCGAGGTATCATCACCGGCTGCTCCGACGGCAGCTTTCTCCCTGACGCAAATATCAGCCGTCAGGAGGCGGCCGCAATGCTGTATCGCTTTGCGGGCGCACCGTCCTGCGGCGGTGGGGATTTCAGCTTTGCAGATATCTCCAGCGTAAGCCATTACGCAAGTTCTGCCGTTAGTTGGGCTGCATCCTCCGGGATAATATACGGATATTCCGATGGCTGTTTTAAGCCAAACAGCTCTATAACACGCGCGGAAGCTGCTGCAATGATAATGCGCTGCTGTGAAGCGTGAAGCGCGCAAAAAATCACTCCGGTCGTAAAAAATCTCGGCAACGCTTTGTGCATTGACGAGATTTTGCAGCCTGCTAAAGAAGCCGTCCACTGGACGGCTTCTTTTTTATCTATTGGCTTAGAGTGCGTTGGTCTTGCCGACGAGGGCGGAGAGATCGACGTACTGCGCAGGATCGTCGGTGACGGTATCGTCGGTCTTCTCCTCGAAGTCACGGTACATGGAAAGTCCTGTACCTGCCGGGATGAGCTTACCGATGATGACGTTTTCCTTAAGCCCGACAAGGTGATCGACCTTGCCCTTGATGGCGGCCTCGGTAAGAACCTTTGTGGTCTCCTGGAAGGACGCTGCCGAAAGGAAGCTCTCGGTCGCAAGGGAGGCCTTGGTGATACCCATAAGAAGCTGGGTATAGGTGGCCTTGCTCAGGCCCTCCTCGCCTGCCTCGATGCGCTCCTCGATCTTGCGGTTTGCTGCCTTGAGCTCGCCGATATCGACTGTTGCGCCGGAGAGCAGGTCGGTGCTGCCGGACTCCTCTATCTTGACCTTGCGCATCATCTGGCGGACGATGATCTCGATATGCTTATCGTTGATATCAACGCCCTGCTGACGGTAGACCTTCTGAACCTCCTGGATGATATAGGTGCGGACACCGGGGCGGCCGTGCTGATCGTCGTCAATGCCGCGGATACGCAGGACATCGTGCGGGCTGAGCGCGCCGCTGGTGAGCTCCTGACCCTTATCAACGTGGTCACCGTTCTTGACCAGGATTCCTGCCGAGTGAGGCACGGTGTATACTCTTGTATCGCCCTCCTCCTCACTGATGACGCTTATCGCAAACAAAGCGCCCTTCTTGGTCTCTTCAATGGAGATCGTGCCGGATATCTCCGCAAGAACCGCCATCTTCTTGGGCTTGCGGGCCTCGAACAGCTCCTCGACACGGGGAAGACCCTGGGTGATATCGTCGCCGGCTACGCCGCCGGTGTGGAAGGTACGCATGGTAAGCTGAGTACCGGGTTCGCCGATAGACTGAGCCGCGATGACGCCGACCGCTTCTCCTGCACTGACGGGCTGGCCGATGGCAAGGTTTATGCCGTAGCAGCGTGCGCACACGCCGGTGCGAGCCTCGCAGGACAGAACGCTGCGGATAAGCACACGCTCTATGCCGTGAGCTTCAAGAATCTCGGCATCTGCCGGCATGAGCATATGGTCGGTATCAAATAGCACCTCGCCTGTCTGCGGATCGCAGATGGGAACCGCCGGGAATCTTCCGTGGATGCTGGTGCCGAAGGACTGGACGAGCTGACCCTTGTCGTAGACAGCCGATGCCCAAACGCCGTCGTGAGTTCCGCAGTCATTCTCACGGATGATAACGTCCTGGCAGACGTCAACCATTCGGCGTGTGAGGTAACCTGAGTCCGCGGTACGGAGCGCAGTATCGGCCAGGCCCTTACGAGCGCCTCGTGAGGAGATGAAGTACTCCAGAACACTCAGGCCTTCACGGAAGTTTGCCTTAATAGGGATCTCTATGGTCTTGCCGGAGGTGTTGGCCATAAGGCCGCGCATACCGGCAAGCTGACGGATCTGATTCATGGAGCCGCGGGCACCGGAGTTCGCCATCATGTAAATAGGATTGTAGGTATCCAGACAATTCTGCAGCGCGCTGGTGACGTCCTTGGTGGTTTTTTCCCATTCGGAAACGACAAGGCGATAGCGCTCATCATCGGTGATAAAGCCGCGCTTGAACTGACGCTCTATTGCGAGGACCTTATCCTCGGTCTCGTTTATCATGGTCTTTTTCGCATCGGGAACGGTCATATCGGCGATGGAAATCGTGATAGCACCCTTGGTTGAATACTTATAGCCCATCGCCTTGATGCCGTCAAGCACCTCTGCGGAAATGGTGAAATCATGCTTTTTGATGCAGCGGTCGATGATATCTCCGAGCTGCTTTTTGCCGACCTGGAAGCCTATCTCGTGATCGAATGCTGACTCCGGATCGGTTCTGTCGACATAGCCGAGATCCTGAGGGATCTTTTCGTTGAAGATGATCCGGCCGACAGTGCTCTCGATGAGCTTTGATCTTTCCACGCCTCCAAAGGTCTTGGTCACACGAACGAGGATAGGCGCATGCAGGCCGACCTCTCCCTGGCTGTATGCCATAACAGCCTCGCTGGAATCACGGTATATGAGCAGGGGCTTGTAGGACGGAGCCTTGCCGCCCTCGGCTGCTGCCCGAGCCTCCGCCTCGACAAATTCATCGCCGTCGACGATCTCGTTTGCGGGGAGCTCCGTATCGCCGGGGTCGGTCACGAAGACATGCTCCGCGCCCTTTTCGGCCTTGCCGATGCGCTTCATGGTCAAATAGTAGGAGCCGAGGATCATATCCTGCGTAGGAACGGTTACGGGGTGGCCATCCTGCGGTCGCAGAAGGTTATTTGCCGAGAGCATAAGGATTCGAGCCTCAGCCTGTGCCTCCGCTGACAGCGGGACGTGGATGGCCATCTGGTCGCCGTCAAAGTCGGCGTTATACGCTGTACACACCAGCGGATGCAGCTTGAGCGCACGTCCCTCGACAAGAATGGGCTCAAACGCCTGAATGCCGAGACGGTGCAGCGTAGGCGCACGGTTGAGGAGCACGGGGTGCTCTTTAATGACAACCTCAAGCGCATCCCAAACTTCTGTGCGCTGCTTATCGACCATTTTCTTTGCGGATTTAATGTTGTTGGCAACGCCGTCCTCGACGAGCTTCTTCATCACGAAGGGACGGAACAGCTCGATAGCCATTTCCTTGGGAACGCCGCACTGATAGATCTTAAGGTCGGGCCCGACAACGATAACACTTCGGCCGGAGTAGTCTACACGCTTACCGAGCAGGTTCTGACGGAAGCGTCCCTGCTTACCCTTGAGCATATCCGACAAGGACTTGAGGGCACGTGAGTTTGCGCCGGTGACGGCTCTGCCGCGGCGGCCGTTGTCAATAAGCGCATCGACGGCTTCCTGAAGCATGCGCTTTTCGTTGCGCACGATGATGTCGGGCGCGTTGAGCTGGATAAGTCTCTTCAGGCGGTTATTGCGGTTAATTACACGGCGGTACAGATCGTTGAGGTCGCTTGTGGCAAAGCGGCCGCCGTCAAGCTGTACCATGGGGCGGATTTCGGGCGGGATGACCGGCAGAATGTCGATTATCATCCACTCGGGCTTGTTGCCGCTCTGTCGGAAGGCCTCAACGACCTCAAGGCGCTTGACGAGCTTTGCCTTCTTCTGACCGGAGGCGTTCGCCAGCTCCTCTCTGAGCTGAGCGGAAAGCTGCTCGCAGTCGATCTGCTGCAGTAGCTTTTTTATAGCTTCGGCGCCCATACCAGCATCGAAATCATCCTCGTACTTCTCGCGCATGTCGCGGTACTCTTTTTCGGTGAGTATCTGGCACTTTTCCAGCGGAGTAAAGCCGGGATCGGTAACTATATAATTTGCAAAGTACAGAACCTTTTCGAGCACTCTCGGAGTGAGGTCGAGCAGCAGTCCCATGCGGCTGGGGATGCCCTTGAAGTACCAGATATGCGAAACGGGGGCTGCCAGCTCTATATGACCCATGCGCTCGCGGCGTACCTTGCTCTTTGTGACCTCAACACCGCAGCGGTCGCAGATCTTGCCCTTGTAGCTGATCTTCTTGTATTTGCCGCAGTGGCACTCCCAATCCTTGGTCGGTCCGAATATGCGCTCGCAGAAAAGACCGTCGCGCTCAGGCTTGAGGGTGCGGTAGTTGATGGTCTCGGGCTTGGTGACCTCACCGGAGGACCATGAGAGTATCATTTCAGGGGAGGCAATGCCTATTTTGATGGCGTCAAACGGTGTAAAACTCATTATTATTCATCCTCCTCACTGTAATCATCATCGGACATGAAGCCGAAATCGTCATCATCGGACTCGGGAATGTCCTCGATCGTGTAGCCCTCGGCCTCGATATCCTCATCATCGGACATAGTGTCATACATCTCGTCCTTCATCTTGGGAATGAACTCATCCTCATCATCGTCCTTTAGCTCGATCTCCTGACCGTCCTTATCCAGCACGCGGATATCAAGACACAGGGACTGAAGCTCCTTAACGAGCACCTTGAATGATTCGGGAACGCCGGGCTGAGGAATATTGTTGCCCTTAACAATACTCTCGTAGGTACGCACACGTCCTGTGACATCGTCGGACTTAACGGTGAGTATCTCCTGCAGAGTATATGCCGCGCCGTAAGCCTCGAGAGCCCAAACCTCCATTTCGCCGAAGCGCTGGCCGCCGAACTGAGCCTTGCCGCCGAGAGGCTGCTGCGTAACAAGGCTGTAGGGGCCGGTGCTGCGGGCGTGAATCTTATCATCGACCAGGTGGTGCAGCTTAAGGAAGTATACCCAGCCGACGGTAACGTCGTTATCGAATTTTTCGCCCGTGCGGCCGTCGTACAGGACGCTCTTGCCGTCCTCTCGCAGACCTGCCTGACGCAGAGTATCGCGGATGGTTGACTCGTTTGCACCGTTGAAGATAGGCGTTGCTACCTTCCAGCCGAGTGCCTGAGCGGCGTAGCCGAGATGAACCTCAAGAACCTGACCGATATTCATACGTGACGGAACGCCCAGGGGATTGAGGACTATATCAAGCGGAGTACCGTCAGGCAGATACGGCATATCCTCACGCGGGAGAATACGGGAAACAACACCCTTGTTGCCGTGGCGGCCTGCCATCTTATCGCCGACGGAGATCTTACGCTTCTGAGCAATGTATACGCGAACGACCTGATTTACGCCGGGGCTCATCTCGTCGCCGTTTTCGCGGGTGAAGACCTTGACATCGACTATTATGCCGCTCTCGCCGTGCGGAACTTTAAGTGAGGTATCGCGCACTTCTCTCGCTTTTTCGCCGAAGATTGCACGAAGCAGTCTCTCCTCAGCCGTCAGATCGGTCTCGCCCTTAGGGGTGACCTTGCCGACGAGGATATCACCGGCACGAACCTCCGCGCCGACGGTAATTATGCCGCGCTCGTCGAGATATTTGAGCGCATCGTCGCCTACGCCGGGGATGTCGCGGGTGATCTCCTCGGGTCCGAGCTTGGTATCGCGTGCGTCGCACTCGTACTCCTCGACGTGGATGGACGTGAACACGTCCTCCATGACAAGGCGCTCGTTAAGCAGAATAGCATCCTCGTAGTTGTAGCCCTCCCAGGTCATGAAGCCGACGAGGATGTTCTTGCCGAGGGATATCTCGCCGTCCTTGGTGCTCGGGCCGTCTGCGATGACGTCGCCCTCATGCACGCGCTCTCCGAGAGAGACGACAGGCCTCTGGTTTACGCAGGTACCCTGGTTGGAACGGGCAAATTTGATGAGCTTGTAGTTTGTGATCTCACCGTCATCGTACTTGATGGTGATGTTCTGAGCGTCGGAGCGAACGACCTCGCCGTCGCCCTCTGCAAGGACTACAACACCTGAGTCGACAGCGCACTTGTGTTCGATACCCGTAGCGACGATAGGCGCCTGAGTTACCATGAGAGGAACCGCCTGACGCTGCATGTTCGCGCCCATAAGCGCACGGTTTGCATCGTCGTTTTCAAGGAACGGGATCATTGCGGTCGCAATGGATACCATCATTCGGGGGCTGATGTCGATATAATCGACTCTTTCGCGGTCGACCTCGACGATCTCATCGCGGTGACGGCAGGTTATACGCTTATTGATAAGGCAGCCGTTCTCGTCACGCGGCTCGGTCGCGGGAGCGACGATGTAGTTGTCCTCCATGTCTGCGGTCAAGTAATCCACCTGATCGGTGACGCGGCAGGTTCCCTTTTCGACCTTCTGGAACGGTGCGACGAGGAATCCGTACTCATTTGCTCTCGCGTAGGATGCAAGATATGATATAAGGCCGATGTTGGGACCTTCGGGGGTCTCGATCGGGCACAGGCGGCCGTAGTGGCTGTAGTGAACGTCGCGGACGTCGAAGGATGCTCTCTCACGGCTCAGGCCGCCGGGGCCGAGAGCCGACATACGGCGCTTATGAGTGAGCTCGGACAGGGGGTTTGTCTGATCCATGAACTGCGACAGGGGGCTTGAGCCGAAAAACTCCTTTATTGCCGCCGTCACGGGACGGATATTTATAAGGCTCTGAGGCGTTACGATATCAAGATCCTGAAGGGTCATGCGCTCACGGATAACACGCTCCATACGGGAAAAGCCGATGCGGAACTGATTTTGCAGCAGCTCGCCGACGCAGCGTACGCGGCGGTTTCCGAGGTGGTCGATATCGTCCTTCTCGCCGATGCCGTGGGCAAGGCAGTTGAGGTAGTTTACCGAGGCGAATATATCGTCAACAACGATATGCTTTGGAATAAGCACGTCGATATTCTCGAGGATAGCTTCCTTGAGAGCGTCGCCGGAGTACTGCTGCATAAGGCTCTTGAGGACTATGCCGCGAACCTTTTCCTTGATGCCGAGCTCTGCGGGGTCGATATCGACCATGCTCTGCAGGGGAACCATGCCGTTGGAAAACACCTTGACGGTCTTGCCGTCAACATCGAGATAGACCTCGATAACGCCGGCAGCGTCGATCTTTTCGACCACGTCGTGAGACACGACCTCTCCCGCGTCGGCGATGATCTCGCCCGTGGAGGGGTCGGCTACCGGCATTGCCAGGGTAAATCCGTTTATTCTGCCGCGCAGAGCGAGCTTCTTATTGAACTTATAGCGGCCGACATTGGAAATGTCGTAGCGGCGGCGGTCAAAGAACAGTCCGTCGAGCAGGGACTCGGCGCTTTCGACCGTGGGGGGATCGCCGGGGCGCAGCTTGCGGTAGATCTCCATAAGGCACTCGTCACGGCTGGTGGTGGTGTCCTTATCTATAGTGACGGTGATGCGCTCATCCTCGCCGAAGATCTCCTTCAGGCGCTCGTTGGTGGTCGCGCCTATGATCGGGTCGGGTGTGCAGGAAAGCCAGGTTTCTGGCCTTGACTCGTCATACTTGCCCATGGCCTTGAGGAACCATGTGATGGGAAGCTTGCGGTTTTTATCTATGCGGACATAGAACGTGTCGTTTGCGTCGGTCTCGTACTCGAGCCATGCGCCGTGATACGGGATGACCGTTGCGGCGTAGATGCTCGTCATGCTGCGGTCGGTGGTCTTGTCATAGTACACGCCGGGGCTGCGGACGATCTGGGAGACGATAACGCGCTCGGCGCCGTTTATGATAAACGTACCGCCGGCCGTCATGAGCGGAAAATCGCCCATGAAGATCTCCTGCTCCTTGATCTCCTCAGTTTCGAGATTGCGCAGACGCACGCTGACCTTCAGAGGCGCGGCATACGTCGCATCGCGTGCCTTGCACTCCTCCTCCGTGTACTTGGGCTTCTCGTCCATGGAATAATCCACAAAGCTCAGCTCAAGATTTCCGGAATAGTCGGTCACCGCGTCGGTGTCCCTGAACACCTCGCGCAGGCCGGTATCGAGAAACCATTTGTAGCTCTTCTTCTGGATCTCCAGCAGATTGGGCATGTCCTGAATCTCTTCATACCGTGCGAAGCTCTTTCTGAGAGTTTTGCCGTAGAGAACGTCTTTTGGCATTCGTACACACTCCTTAATCGTAATTAAGAACGCCCGGGTGAGTTGTTTATTTTGCTCACATAGGTGTTGTATTTACGTTTGGTTGATGGTATATTGTGAATGTAAACACTGGGGTGCCAGTCGTTTCACCACAAGATAACATAGCAAGCTATTCTATCATTGTATATATAGCTATGTCAAGAAATATTTTGTGAAAAATGAATTTTTCGGCGGCTGTCATAATCGATGGCCGCCTTTTTTGTACGAAACGGAGGTAAAATGAGCTTTTTCACCGTTATATCGCTCATAGTCATTTTTGCTCTGGCAATGCTCCTTTTACGGCGCGGAGGCATTTTGAGCGACAGGCCGCTGCTTATCTGTGCGCTCGTTCTCTGCGCCGCGGCGATGGTCATCCGCGCAGTTTATTTTAATATTGAAAGCGACGACTACACTACCTTCCTCGCACCGTGGACGCAGTTTTTCCGCGATAACGGCGGCTTTAAGGCGCTGGCCTTCTTCCCGGGAAATTATAATCCGCCGTACATGTACTTTCTCGCGGCGTTTTCGTACTTCGATATACCGGAGCTGTATATGATAAAGGAGCTGTCGGTGCTGTTTGACGTGCTTCTGGCGTGGAGCTGCATGAAGCTCCTGTCGCTGTACACGGCTTCAAGGGCGCGGCTGCTCGGCGTATTTCTCGCCGTGCTGTACCTCCCCACGGTCGTTGCAAACGGCGCGTACTGGGGGCAGTGCGACAGTATTTACGCCTTCTTCGGCATTTACGCTCTGTACCTCGGCATGAGCGGCAGAGGCACGGGCGCGATGATATCGCTTGCCGCCTGCCTTGCGTTCAAATTGCAGGCGGTTTTCGTGATACCCGTGTTTTTCATTCTGCTGCTTGCGAAAAAAATAAAGTGGCGGCAGCTTATCGTATTCCCTGCCGCATATGTTGTTTTCATGCTGCCGGCGGTCATTGCGGGCGCGCCGCTGTGGGATACGCTGACACTGTACTTTTCGCAGGCGGGCACGGTGGGCGACGCAATGAACTATAACGCGCCGTCGTTTACGAGCATGTTCTCATGGCAGGGCGACACGTCGGGCAGCGCGAAAGCCCTGATAATCGCGGCGTTTCTGCTCGTTGCGGCAGTTTATGCCGCGGCGGTGCTGCTGCGCAGAAGGCTCAGCGACCGCGTTATCCTCGGCTTTGCGCTGATCCTCGCCATGGGCATCCCCTATCTGCTTCCGCACATGCACGACCGCTATTTCTTCATCCCCGGAGTACTGGCGCTGGTGCTGGCCGCGTCGGACCTGAGCTTTGCGCCGGTGCCGGTATTTGCCGAGCTTGCGTCGCTGCACTGCTACTACGCGTACTTCATGCGCTATTATCTCGTGCAGCCGCGGTATGGCGGAGAGCTCATGCTCGCCTCCCTGCTGCTGTGCATAGCTTATACGGCCGTGTATGCAAGAAAGGTGAGCAAATTTGAAATTAATCCTTGACATTCTCCGTTTCTCTGCTATAATAACTCTTGCCCTTGAGAAAGAGCAATTCGCGAGAGTGCTGGAACAGGTAGACAGGCACGTTTGAGGGGCGTGTGTCAACCGACGTGGGAGTTCAAGTCTCCTCTCTCGCACCAAAAAAGAAAACAGCTTATCCGTCAGGATGGGCTGTTTCTTTTTTATTCCTTAGACTGAGAGTACAGCATTAGACTTCAATTCTATATCTGCTAAAAATTTGTGTCATATTATATGACTTTTTGCGCGGCATTTCAAGGGTAAATTCTGCGATTCCGGGCGCTGAGCGCAACTTTTTCAGCAGTTTCAATGCTTCTACAGGTCAGTACATTTTGTCATAATAAAATATTGAAAAATGACAAATTTTTAATTGCTTTTTTGTAAACGATTTGTTATTATGTTGTCGGTTAGCTGAACATTGTAACTTGTTTACATACAATTCGGCTATAAAAATTTATAAAATCTTTATATGGAGGCATAGCATGAAGAAATACAATCTGAAGCGTTTTCTCGCTTCGCTGCTTGCTGTTCTGATGCTTGCATCGGTCACGGGTGTGTCCCCGGCCGTGTTTGCGGAGGATGTGGGCAGCACCCCCCCCGTCTCAGGAAGAAACTGTCAAGCCTGTACTTAAGGAGAAATCCGGCGAGGTTCTCATCAAGTCGAGCATGACTAATGAGGCAGTCGCAGAGCTTCTCAACAAGGCTCTCATCAGCAATTACGATGAACTCGACGATTCGACCAAGGCATCTTTGCAGTGGGAGTATCTGGGCTATGGTTATACTGAAAACCTTGGTGCTAAGAGCGTTGACAAACACTGGGGCACAATCAACGGTAATGCTAAGTTCACCGAATGGCATGGTATAACTTATACCTACTACAACAAGGCGCTTAAGGCTCTAGACGAGGGCAGCTATCAAGTTCGCCTTGCCGGTACGACAACCGAGGCAACTCTCGTAAAGGTCGACAAGTACAGCACCAAGCTCGTTCTCAAGGAGAATGCATCCATCACCTACAACATGGATGCCGCAAAGGAAAAAGAGGCTATCGTAGCAAACGTTATTGACTACGAAAAGTCCGTCCTCCCCGCCGGAACGACTGCTGCCGATTTCACCGTTGAACGCAAAGGTGGATTAGGATTGGGGTGGATTTGGGATAAGATTCCCGATGCCAGGCTCGATGCCGGTGAAAATCAGACTATCCGCATTAAATACAACGGCAATGAAACCTACAAGGCCAGCAACCAGCCGGAAGCTACCATTAATGTAGCAAAGGCCACTGTCAAGGTCAGCGTCACTCCCATCACCACGATCTATGCCGGTGAAGAAATAGACCGCAGCACCTTCTACACACTTAACCCGAACGATCCCGAGCTCGATGTTTACATTTTCTTTGTCGGCGTCAACAGCAACAAGGAAACCTGCGTGAACATTAAATTGAGCGAAGATCAGGAAAAGCTGATCAATTCTATCAGCGATGCGCAGATAAAATACTTAAAGTACAATGAATCTGACACTATCAGGGGCAAGCTCAACAACGGCATTACTTTTGGCGAGCTTAAAGATATCATCAACGGCATAGTCACAAATAAAGCAATAATGGGCGCTCTCGAGCTCTTGGGCTATGATACCGAGGCTATCAAGAATATCGTTACCGCTCTCGATAAGCTCACTTCTTTGTCCGATGACACTGTAATAGCTATCGGCACTCCTGCTCACGCAGGCGTGTATGTAGCAACCGCTGTCGCAGTCGGTAAGAACTACGAAACCGGCACAGGCACCGGCTCTCTTGTTGTTCTTAAGAACTGGAAGGGCATAAAGCTCGAGAAGAATCCCGTACTTAACAGCGGCGATAAGGCTAACACCATCACCGTTTCTCAGGCTGAGGCACTTAAGGATGGCAACAATCTTTGCATACTCACCAAGGAAGGCGAACCCCTTAACAGTGCTTCCGCAGGTTCTATCCATTACTGGTTCACCGGCGTGGGTAAATTCTATGCAAAGAGCACCATGCCCACCGCTCCCGGTAAGTACATCGTGACCGCAAGCGTCCGCGGCGGCGACTTCTTCGCCTTCCCGAAGACCTTCGTATTCACGATCGTTGCTGACCCCACTCCCGAAGTCACTCCCGAAACATAATCAAACAACGCACCGCCGGTCGGGGTCTCCCCGACCGGTTTTTTGTCGGCGCACGGACGCTGTTACGGATACGGTGATTGCGGCAGCCCGGTTCGGGACTGCGGTGGAAACCACGGAATATGCTGCCGGTCGTGCTGACGCAATTTCTGCTTGCTTTATCTGAATTCGTCTATGAAATACACCTCATCCGCCGGCTTCGCCGACACCTTCCCCTCACGCTCCGCTAGGGGAAGGCAATTTGGCGCGGCAAAAACCGTGGGAAACGGGCGGGCAATGCCCGCCCCTACGAATGGGTTTGAGTACCGACCTAGGCCGTAGGGGCGACCATTGGTCGCCCGTTTTTTTATGGTTTCCACAGCACTCTCCGGTCGGGCTGACGCAAAAGATATGTTGGTACGATGTAAAAGCGCCTCTGAAATATGACCCCTCAGTCAGCTGACGCTGACAGCTCCCCTTGCGCAGGGGAGCCAATGGGATGCGGCGGCATGGTCGGGCGCGATTGCCTCCCCTGTGTAAGGGGAGGTGGATCGGCCTTGGCCGAGCCGGTGGGATTGTCTATTCCAATCCGTGCGGCAAAGCCGCACACATATAGCTATCAGCTATCGGCTGTCTGCTTGCACGGCTCGCGCGGCTTTCGCCGCAAAAATGCATATTGATGTGAAATGCGCACAAAATACCTCCGTAGAAAGTTTTACGGAGGTTTTTGTTATGCGTAAGTACATTGCGGCGGCGCTGTGCTGCCTTGCGCTGTGTGCGCTCGTCTTCCCTGCCATGGCCGATGCTTCCGCGCCGGTGGCTGAAAATTTCGAGTTTGAGACCTATCGCGGCGTGTCCTTCGGCGGCAGGCTCGCCGCCGTTGACCCCGACGGAGACGCGCTGAGCTTCGAGATCACGACCCGGCCCAAAAAGGGCACGATAGAGCTCAGTGACGACGGCAGCTTCATCTACTCCCCCGCCGAGGGCAAGCGCGGCCGCGACTACTTCGGCTATAAGGCCGTGGACGCGAACGGCGATCGCTCGCAGGAGGCGACGGTTATCATCAGGCTCAAAAAGAACAAGTCCGTCAGCTACGTCGACATGGACGGCAGCGCCAGCTATTGCAGCGCGGTGAAGCTCGCCGAGTGCGGCGCGTTTATCGGCAAGCAGATCGGCGGCGAATACTACTTCGAGCCGCAGAAAACGCTCAGCCGCGGCGAGTTCGTCGCCATGTGCCTGTGTGTCACCGGAGCCGACGTGCTGCGCGGCGTGGTCAGCACCGGCTTTACGGACGACGGCAGCATCCCCGACTGGCAGCGCGCCTACGTCGCAAGCGCGGTACGCGACGGCGTGGTGAAGGGCAAAAGCGGCGCACAGGGCGCGGTGTTCGACGCGGATAGCGATATAAGCCGCGCCGAGGCCGGAGTCATGCTCGACCGGCTGCTGAGCCTGACGAATGTAAACTGCGAGAGCTCGGACGCGCTCCCGACCTGGGCCGCGCAGTCGGCGGCGAATCTCGATGCGTGCGGGATAATGCAAAGTGCTGACGTCGACAGCGCCGCGCTCACCCGTGCCGAGGCCGCCGATATGCTCGCCGCGGCCATGAACGTGCTCGGCAGGCGCTGAAAAACGGAAGGCACAGCCTTCCGTTTTTCAGCTTTCTCTGTATTCCGCGATATCGTCCAAGCTGCAATTTAATATTCTGCATAATTGGTCGAGAGTGTAAGTATTTACATTCTCGTTTTTTCTCAGCCTGTCCAACTGGCCTGTGCTTATTTTGTACTCCTTTATGAGTTTATATTGCGACACGCCTTTTTCCTTCATCGTCGTCCATAAGCGGTCAAATACTATCATGGCATCCACCTCATTTAGTTTATGCCACAATCGTATTTTATTGCTTAGATATTGACAATTGCCCGTATACGGGCTATACTGTTCTCAGGTTTTTTCCGAAATTTCTTTTAAGGAGGGAGAGAATGAAATATTTCCTGAATACCGGCACCGGAAAGCTTCATATCGAGGGCTTTTGCTATCACGCGATGACAAAGCCGTTTAACGGCATGGAGTTCGAGACCGAGGATGAAGCCCGCCGCCATGTTGGAAATAGCCTGCTCTGGTGCAAAAACTGCGAAAAAAGAAAAGAACAAGTATTAAAGGAGAACGAAAAGGTATGAATCTAAAAAGAATAGTCGCCGCAGTGCTGGCGATCATCATGCTGCTCGCGCTCGCGGCATGCGGAGAGAATGGACAGAGTGGCGGTGATAGTTCATCAGAAGTCATTTCCGAGAGTCAAGCTTTGTCAACGGCTCGCAGCTATATTGAAACGCCCCCTGGCAAGCAGCTTTTTGTTGTTTGGGCTATGCCAAGCGGAGCAAAAAGCATGTCTAATATTGATGCAGGCAGCGCTTCATGCATCGGCCAAAACGATGATGGCAGCTACGAGATACTTGTAAAAGGCAATTTTTTTGCTAACGACGAATATGGAAATCTATATGGTCACTATACGTTTGAGTGCGTTGTTACCGTTAACAGTAATGGTTATGCAGATTTGGACGTTACAAGCGTTACCGTTAGGAAAGCGTAATTTTTTAATAGTATGCACCTGAAAAAAACAGGAGCTTCGAATATTTCGGAGCTCCTTCTTATTTCACCCTCAGTTTTTCGGCCAGCGCCTCGTCCGCGGAGACGGAGAGGGTGGCGTAGTCTGTGTATATGACCATGCCGGGCAGCGAGCCGGAGGGCTTGCGGACATTGCGCACCATGGTGTAGTCGACCTGCATTTTGCCGCCGTCACGCGCCTGGGAGTAGTAAACGGCAAGCTGCGCCGCCTCCTCGACCGTTTTCTCGGGCGGTGCAAGGCCGTCGCAGGAGATGATGACGTGGCTGCCGTGGACGGTCTTCGTGTGCAGCCAGATATCCGTGCGGCGGGCGGTCTTTGTGGTCAGCTCGTCATTTTGAGCGTTGCTGCGACCGACGAGTATCTCAAAGCCGTCGGAGGAGACAAAGCGCATGGGCCCCTGCTTTTTGCGCTTGCGCTCCTTTGCGCCGCGCTGCTTTTTGATATATCCCGTGCCGACGAGCTCGGCTTTAATTTCGGCAAGATCGTCCTCGGTCTCGGCGCGCTCGGTCTCATCGAGGACGCTGTTTAAATACTCAAGCTGCCTCTCGCCCTCATAGATAAGCGCCGTGAGGTGCTGCTCGGCGGTCTTGAGCTTGTTATATTCCCTGAACATCGCAGCGGCGTTATTCTGCGGCGTTTTGAGCACATCGAGCTTTATCGTGCGCTGCGGGCAGCCCGGCTCGTAATAGTCCTCGACGGTAACGGTGCTGTCGCCCTTTTTTACGCGGTAGAGGTTTGCCGTCAGAAGCTCAGCATTGCGGCGTATCCCGTCGCGCTCTGAGCATTTTTGCAGCTCCTGCCGCTGGAGGCCGAGCTTTCGCGCTATGCGGTCGCGCACGGTTTTGACGTGGTGGCCGAGCTCCCTTGAGCGTCTGCGGCGGCGCTCGAGCGTGTCGCGCTTTGAGTAGTATGCATCCAGAAGCTCGGAGAAGCTTTCAAATTCGCGCACATCGTACACTCCGGCATACTGCCGCAAATGCATGAAGGAATATTCCTTCGGCTTTCCGTCCTCGGTAAACAGCGTTGGAGTGAGCTCCCCTGCCCTGACGCTGTCCAGAAACGCGCCTATCGCCTCGGGCAGCAATGCGGCTTTATCGCCGCTGCGGCAGGCAAGCTCGCGGCAGATAAGCGGCGAGAGGCCGGAAAAGCAGTCCATAATGCGCTTATCCGCGCTTTTGCCCGTGTCGGATGCGCACAGCGCCTGCGCTATCTCCTCCTGCGAAAGGTCAAACACAAGCGGCTTACGCTGCTTGGGCGGCAGGCGGTAGATCATGCCGGGCAGCATTCTGCGCTCGGCGTCGCCACCGTAATCCATGCGGCGCAGGCAGTCTATAATCCGTCCGTCAGAGCCAATGAGCACAAGGTTTGAGCTTCTGCCCATGAGTTCAATGGCAAGACGCAGATCTACCTTGTCGCCAAGCTCGTTGCGAGATGTTATGTTAACTACGGCAAGGCGCTCCCAGTCCGGCTGCTCTATGGCCTCGATCCTGCCGCCGGTGAGATATTTGCGAAGCAGCATGCAGAACATCGGCGGCTCTGCGGGATTTTCAAAGCTCAGGCGCGTCTGCTGGAGCCTTCCGCTGCCGGCGCCCGCATCGATGAGAAGACGCAGGCTCTCAGCACCGCGAACAGACAGGACGATCTTATCGCGCTCGGGCTGCTGCACCTTGTCTATCCTTGCACCGATTATTTTCGGGCGAAGCTCGGCTATTATTCCCGATAAAAGTATTGCATCAAGCGCCATGGCCATCCTCCACGCATACGGCGTACAGCTCATTTATACGCTGCGTTTTCCCTTGAAGATACAGCCATCCGAACAGAGCCTCAAGCCCGGTCGCCGTATGGTACTGCGCAATATCGGCCTTATGCGGCACAGAATTTACCTTGGCGTTTCGACCGCGCTTATAGATATATTTTTCGTCATCCGTTAAATGCGGCAGAAGCCTCTCGGCAGCCTCAGCCTGAGCCGGGGCATTTACGATGGCGACGGTCTTTTTGTGAAGCTCGGTGACCTTTTTATTGCCGCCGGCGCACAGCATCGTGCGCGTTAAAAGCTCATATACGCCGTCGCCTATATGCGCAAGGCCGAGCATGCTTATGCTGTTTATATCGCCCACATCCATCTGCGGGCAGAAATAATCCTTCATAGTATCACCTGTGTAAATCTAAATAAGGCGGTTACATTATGTTAACCGCCTTAGTCTCTTATATATCGTCTGTCTCGTCATTAAACTCGGTCTGGATTTGCAGAATTTCCGTGGGCGCCGTGCCCTGCGTCGTCTGCATTTCAAGCCACTGATCACGCGTTATGAGTATCTGACGCGGCTTCGAGCCCTCGAAGGGGCCGATGATGCCCATCTCCTCCATTTGATCGACTATACGCGCAGCTCTCGAGTAGCCGAGCTTTAATCGGCGCTGTAGCATGGAAACCGAGGCCTGCTTGGTGTCGAAGATAACATCGACCGCCTGGGGCAAGAGCTCGTCATATTCGGGCTTTCCGGCAGGCTCGTCATCGTCATTGCGCCCTTTGCCGTTTGCTCCCTTATCCTCGGCGGCCTTTTCGATCTGTGCCATGACGTCCTCGCTGTATTGCGCGGTGGACTGACGCTTTATAAACTGAACGATCTGGTCGCGCTCCTCGTCGCTGACAAACGCTCCCTGAACGCGCAGGGGCTTGCCGCAGCCTATGGGGGCATAGAGCATATCGCCCATGCCGATGAGCTTTTCCGCTCCGGCGTTATCGAGGATAATTCGGCTTTCGAGCGCGGAGGAGACGGCAAACGCTATGCGGCTGGGGATGTTGGCCTTCATAAGGCCGGTTATGACGTCAGCCGACGGACGCTGCGTTGCGATAACAAGATGCATACCGGCGGCACGACCCATCTGCGCCACGCGGCAAATGCTCTCCTCAACGTCCTTGGACGCGACGAGCATAAGGTCCGCCAGCTCGTCGATGACTACGACTATGCTCGGCATCTTGGGCTGGTCGTTTTCGAGCAGGTGCTCGTTATACGCCTCAAGGCTTCTCACTCCGAGCTCGGAAAACAGTCTGTAGCGCTTAAGCATTTCCGTTACCGCCCACTGGAGCGCACCGGCGGCCTTTTTCGGGTCGGTAACGACCGGGATATACAGATGCGGAATGCCGTTATAAACGCCTAGCTCGACCATCTTTGGGTCGATCATTATGAGCTTGACCTCGTCGGGGTCTGCCTTATACAGAAGGCTTATGATAAGCGAGTTCATGCACACAGACTTGCCCGAGCCCGTGGTGCCCGCAATAAGCAGGTGCGGAAGCTTCGAGATATTGCCGACGACAGCCTGTCCGGCAATGTCCTTACCGATGGCAAAGCTGAGCTTTGACTTGGATGAGGCAAAGCGCGGCGAGTCAATTATATCGCGCAGGTAAACTGTGCTTATTATCTTATTGGGAACCTCTATACCGACTGTGGATATTTTATCCGGGATCGGGGCTATACGGACGCTGACGACACCAAGAGCAAGCGCTATATCACCTGCCAAATTCGTCAGTCTGCTGAGCTTCACGCCCTGGTCAAGCTCAATATCGTATCTTGTGACCGTAGGGCCGCGGGTGGTATCAACTATTCTTGCCGATACGCCGAAGCTCTTTATGGTGCTTTCAAGGCGCTCGCGGTTCGTGCGCAGCTCATCTGCCGAATTGTCGGCGACGGTGTGGCCCTTCTTGAGCAGGAATATAGGAGGCTTTTCGTACTCTCCCTCACTCGTTGCCGATTCAATAGCTGTGCGTATGGCCTCTGTCTCCGCTGCTACCTCGGCGGCGGTGGCTTTTTTCGGGGGATCTGAAACCGCGCCGGTCTTGACCTCTCCGTCGCCGCTGAGCCTGACGGCGGAAATGCCCGTCATGGCCTCGACCTCCTCTATAGTCAATGGCTCGACCTCTATATTGTCGGGAGCAAGGGGCTTTGACTTTTCAGCCTTTTTTCCGAAAAGCCCTCCGGCTTTTTTAGGCGCGGGCTCGTCCTTAACGGTAGGCTCTTCGGATGCAGGTGTTTTTTTGGTAAACGCCGGCTCATCGTCGAGCGGGATATCTATAGCATGGCGGCGAGTCTTTTTGACCTGCTCGGCAGTCTCCGCGGACTCGGTTTCGGACTCGGCTATAGCCGCAGCCTTTGCAGGCTTCTTTTCGGATTTTTCAGAGCTGCCGGCACTGAAGAAAGCAATAAGCTTCTTCGGCGTTACGCTCAATGCCGCCAGAATGAAGAATATAAGCGCCAAAAGCAGCAGTATGGCAGCGCCGTAAATACTGAAGGCCTTTTCCAGAGCAAAGGCTATGAGCGTTCCGAGAACGCCGGCGCAGAGCATGCTCTTGCCTCCTGCGTAGAGCACCGAGAACAGCTCGCCCACGCCGCTGAGATTATCGACAACGACCTGAGACAGCAGAAGATTCACAAGCGAGCCCGCCAAAAGCGGCAGCAGCAGCGCCGCAGTAAGGTGCCATGCGCAGGGCTCGTCCCTGCGAAAGCCGAGAATATATGCCGCCAGCAGGAACACCGGAGCGCAGATCCAGAAGCCGTAACCGAACAGGCCCTTTAAAAGCGCGCACAGCCAGCCGACGACGACGCCGTCGTGCGCGAATATCCCGATGGCAACGAGCACCGCGGCAAACAGAAAGCACACCGCGGCTATGATGCGCTGAACGGAGCTATCCTCCGAGGACGTATTTGAAGGCTTTTTTGCCTTTGTTGACGTCTGCTTTTGGCCGGAACTATTCTTTTTTTTCTTCGTAGAGGTCTGAGCCATTATTAAGCTTACCTGCCTTTATCAGAATATGAGAGAGAGGATTATCGTCAGCACACCGACTACCCAGCAGTAGTAGGAAAATCCGCCGAAGCGCGTCCTGCGGGCTATCATGCGCAGAAGTCCGATGGACAAAACGCCGGAGATCATGGCGGCGATCATACCGAACAGATACGCCGGAATAAGTGATGGATCGATGCCGGTTTTAAGCGCATCTATAAGCTCAATAAGCGTTGCGCCAAGTACGGCCGGGATACTCATTAAAAGCGAGAACTTGACGGCATAGCTGCGGTCATGCCCCGTTGCGATGCCGGCGGTTATTGTAGTGCCCGAACGGGAAAGACCCGGCAGCGTCGCAACGCACTGGCACAGACCGATTATAAGTGCGTCGGTAAACAGCATGTTCTTCTCGGTCTTAGTGCCCTTGGACATTTTATCGGCAACAAGGAGCATACAGCCGGTCAAAATGAGAGCTATGCCGACATAGACCGTCGAATTTGAAAGCGCCTCTATGTATTTATGCACCGGCAGGATAAGCACCAGCGGCAACGTCGCGACGATTATCAGCATGAAAAGACGCGCCTGGGGAAACCTTCTGCGGCGGCCGTCAGAGTCGATAGCTCTGCCTGAGAACATATCGATCGTCTGAGTGAACATTGCTTTTATATCACCCCAGTACATAAAGCAGATCGCGATAAGCGTTCCGAAGTGCAGCAGAACGTCAAAGAACATGTGGCTGCCGCCGAGATCAGACATGTTGAACAGGTTATGCAGGATAGCGAGGTGACCTGAGCTCGATATGGGCAGAAATTCCGCAACGCCCTGAACCAGACCGAGGATTATGGCATCCAGTATGCTCATATATTTATCTCCTGTGTGGGTATTTTCAGATGTTATGTATACTTAACTTTTTTATTTTATCATATAATGTATTAAAAGGCAAGCACTCAATGTGCCCGCCTTTCTATCTCGTTGTGAAGATAATCGAGGGCGTCGGAGAGAGTTCCGATGCTGTCGATAAGGCCGCAGGAGACGGCCTCCTGCCCGTATATCACACTGCCGACATCGTTTGCAAGCTCATCGGTCGCCATCATGAGCTCGTTATACTTCTCGCGGCTTATATTTGAGTGGCCGGTGACAAAGCCGACGATGCGCTCCTGAATTCGGGCAAAATAGTTATACGTCTGCGGAACACCGATAACGACGCCGTTAAGGCGCACCGGATGGATCGTCATAGCTGCCGACGGCGCAATAAAGCTGCGCGAGGCGGCGACCGCAAGCGGCACTCCTATCGAGTGACCGCCGCCGAGTATAAGAGACACGGTCGGCTTCTTCATACCGGCTATGAGCTCCGATATGCCGAGCCCGGCCTCGACGTCGCCGCCGACGGTGTTTAAAAGGATAAGAAGCCCCTTTATATCCTCGGATTCCTCGACCGCCGCCAGAAGCGGCATGATGTGCTCGTACTTTGTCGTTTTGTTATCCTCGGAAAGTATCTGGTGTCCCTCGATCTGGCCTACTATGGTCAGGCAGTGGATCATACCCTCCCTGCCCTTCGGCTGCGTGCTGCCGAGCTCCTTTATCTCATCCAAAAAAATCACCTCATACCTATTTTGCCAGGTATGAGGCGGTTTTATAAGTGTTTATGCCTTATATGCGGCCAGCACGCCGAGATAGGTCATAAAGCAGTCAAACTTTGCGACAACCTCGAAGGGTGCGTGCATGCTCATCACCGGAACGCCGGCATCGATGGTGTCGATATTGCGGTTTGCCATGTACTTTGCTATCGTGCCGCCGCCGCCCTGATCGACCTTGCCGAGCTCGCTCATCTGCCAGACAACTCCGTTATCGGCAAAGAGCTTTCGGAGATACGCAACGACCTCGGCGGAGGCATCGCTCGTGCCGCTCTTGCCGCGAGCGCCGGTAAACTTGCAGATGCCCATGCCGTAGTTGAGCTTTGCGTCGTTGCGCTTTTCGCTTACCTCGGGGAAGTTGGGGTCAAACGCCGCGGTAACGTCGGCAGACAGGCAGAAGCTGTTTGCAAAGCATCGGCGCAGGGGCACATTCTGACTGTCGCAAAGCTCCTCCATAAAGCACTCGAACGCGCTGCTCTGCATGCCGCTCACGCCGTCCGAGCCCGTCTCCTCCTTGTCGGCCAGTATGCAGACGCAGGTCTTTTCGGGCGCTGCTTCAATATCAAGTATAGCCTTGAGCTCGGCATAGGCGCACACGCGGTCATCGTGGCCGTAGCCGCCGATGAGCGAGCGGTCAAGGCCGATCTCACGCACCTCAAATGCCGGAACTGCGGTGAGCTCTGCCGAGAGGAAGTCCTCCTCAACTATGCCGTAGCGATCGTTGAGGATGCTCATAATCGCAAGCTTTACCCTGTCGCTTCCCTCGTCGGCATAGGGAACGCTGCCGATTAGGATATTGAGTCCCTCGCCTGTTATGCCCTCCTCCATGGTTTTTTTCATCTGTTCCTTTCCAAGGTGCGGCAGAAGATCGGTTATGACAAACTGCGGATCGGCGGGATCGTGACCGATGGTGACGTCAATGACTTCGCCGGACTTAAGCGCTACAACGCCGTGCAGCTCAAGAGGTATGGTCACCCACTGGTATTTCTTTATGCCGCCGTAGTAATGTGTCTTGAAATACGCAAGCTCGTCGCTTTCGTACAGGGGGTTCTGCTTGAGGTCGATGCGCGGAGAGTCGACATGCGCGCCGGCTATCATAACGCCCTTTTCGAGGCTCTGTTTTCCTATGACGGCCAGCATCAGCGACTTGCCGCGATTGTTGCGGTAGACCTTATCGCCGGCCTTGAGCTCCATACCGTCGGCATACTCGACAAAGCCCTTAGCCTCGGCCATTTCTATGGCCATCTTTACGGCCTCGCGCTCGGTGCGCGCCTCGTTTAAAAACGCCATATAGCCGCGGCAGTAGTCCTCCATATTGATGCGCTGCTGCGTGCTCATCGTGTCATAGCCGTTTTTCTGCCTGTAAAATAATTCATCTCTGATCTCAGCCATTTTTCAATACTTCCTTAAATAAATTTTTACATTCTTTTCTGAATCTGTCCGCGCTGCCGTCATTGTGCAGCACATATTCGCACTTTTGCTCGAAATACTCGTTTGGGTACTGGGCATTCACACGCATCATGGCATATTCATAGCTTATGCCGTCGCGCTTCATTATACGCTCAATGCGCGTCGCTTTCTCGGCAACAATACCGACAACGGCACAGCATTTTTCCGCAAGCCCGCTCTCGATAAGCGCTATCGCGTCGATGGCAGCCGTCTTTCCGCCACGCATCGCCCACTCTGAAAGCTTTTTACTGACTTCAAGTCCAATATAGTGATGCGTTATAGCGTTTAAGTCCTCGAGCGCGGCTTCATTCGAAAACACCGTCGCGCCGAGCGCCTTGCGGTCGAGAACGCCGTCGATGACTGTCCCCGGAAACGAACGCTCGATATCCGCAAGCATCTTCACATTCGTTTTGAGCATATCGTGGTACAGCGCGTCGCAGTCGATTATAAGTGCGCCCATGGCCTCAAGCTCACGCAGAGCAGTAGTTTTTCCACAGCCCGTGCCGCCGGTTATGCCGATGACCTTCAGACCTTCGGTCAGCACGGAGGCAATGTCCGCTTCCGGCAGTACTCCCTGACGCAATATTTTATACGGCACCGAGCTCATGTCGATTATCGTGGACTCGCGCCCCAGGCCGCACCGTCCTCCGTCGACAACAGCGGCAATTTTTCCGTCGAAGTAATCAAGAACCTCCTGCACGGTAACCGGGCTTTTGCTGCCCGATGGATTTGCCGAGGGCGCTGCAAACGGAAGCTTTGCCTTTTTGAGCATCTCCTGCGTCATGGGGTGATCTGGACACCTTAGCGCAACGGTATCACCGCCGGCACGGACGATATCGGGAACAATATCCTTTGACTTCAAAACGATGGTCAGAGGCCCCGGCCAGAATCTGTCCATAAGCGCCCGCGCCTGCTTTGGGATATTCGTACAGTATTTGGTTACCGCCGCCCCCTTGTGCAGCATAAGTGAAAGGGGCTTTACCTCGGGTCTGCCCTTGACCTCATACACCCGCTCGACTGCCGCCGCGTCAAGGCCGCTGCATGCAAGGCCGTACACCGTTTCCGTCGGCACGGCGACGAGCTCGCCGGAGACTATGAGCTCAGCCGCCTCGCCGAGCTTATCTTTTTCTATCAGCTTAGTTTCCATCAGCTCTCCGCCTGCCTTTTGAGCTTTTCCGCCTGGTCGGCGGTTATGAGCGCATCGATTATAGGATCAAGGTCGCCGTTGAGGACACTTTGGATATTGAAGTTTCGCACATCGCCGACGAGACGGTGGTCGGTCACGCGGTTTTGCGGAAAGTTATAGGTGCGCACTCTGTCCGAACGGTCGCCGGATCCGACCTGGGATTTTCGCTCGGCAGCTATGGCGGCTGCCTTCTTCTGCCGCTCGGCCTCGTACAGCTTTGAGCGCAGTATCTTCATTGCCCTGTCTTTATTTTTATACTGGCTGCGCTCATCCTGACACTCAACCACAACGCCCGTGGGCAGATGCGTTATGCGAATGGCGCTTTCGGTCTTGTTAACATGCTGGCCGCCGGCGCCGGACGAGCGGTAGGTGTCGATCTGCAAATCTGCGGGATTTATTTCAAATTCGACCTCTTCGGCCTCGGGGAGCACTGCGACCGTAGCTGCCGAGGTGTGTATCCTGCCGCCGGACTCCGTTTCCGGAACGCGCTGTACGCGGTGACCGCCGGCCTCGAACTTCAGGCGCGAATACGCCCCCTGCCCTTCGACGACAAAGCTCATTTCCTTTATACCGCCGAGCTCGGTCTCGTTTAAATTGACGATATCTATCTTCCAGCCCTTGCTCTCGGCGTACATGGAGTACATTCTGAAAAGATCGTGTGCAAACAGTGAGCTCTCCTCCCCGCCGACACCGGAGCGTATCTCCATAATGACGTTGCGCTCATCATTCGGATCCCTGGGCAGGAGTAGGATCTTTATATGCTCGCTGAGCTCCGCCATGCGCTCCCTGGACTCGTTATACTCATCCTGCGCGAGCTCCCTGAACTCGGGATCGCTCATCAGCTTCTCGGCCTCTTTCATAGTCTTTTCGCATTTGGCATATTCCCTGTATGCCGTGACTATGGGCTCGAGCTCCTTCATCTCGCGCACACATTTCGTATATGCCGCGGGATCGGCATAAATCTCGCTGTTTTCCATGCGCATCGCAAGCTCGGAATATCTGTTGTCAAGCTGTTTGAGTTTATCCGCCATTTTTATCTCCTGAAAGTTTTATAATAAAATATCATAGCACATTTATGGGGATATGTAAATGAAAAAAGGCCGCAAGCTCGCGGAGAGCTACGGCTATAAGGTCGTGTATTTTGTGGGCGGCAATATCCGCTATGCAGGCGGCGAGTTCAGGGGCGTTGTTGACACAAAAAAGAAAACGCTGTACATCGTAACAGCGTTTATAGGCGAAAAAGGATATAAAAACGGAGACACGCTGTCCTTCGATGATAAAATCCCCGAAGCAACGCCTAAAAGCGCAACTGCGTCATCTCCCACTACCAATATACCCACTGCAAACAAGAATGTCAACGAGAAATTTTTCCGTGAGCCGGAGACGCTTAACGAGCTGCGGCAGCAGAATGAGGAGCTAAAGCAGCGCGAGTACGCTCTTACATTAAAAAGTCGGAGCAAGCGATACAAGGCTTGCTCCGACCTGGTACGCCCGACGGGATTCGAACCCACGACCTTCAGAGTCGGAGTCTGACACTCTATCCAGCTGAGCTACGGGCGCATTTGTGCTTAAGTATTATAGCAAATACCGCCGCCGCTGTAAAGCCATAATTTCCGCCCGAGTTCGGCCTGTATTGCGGCTGCCTCTTGACGAGGAGAGCAAAAAATGCTACTGTGTTCCGGGTGATAAAAATGGAATCATGGGATGCATACGACGTCAACAGAATACCGACCGGCAAAAGCGTTATCCGGGGCGAAAAGCACCCCGGGGGGCTCTATCACATGGTCGTTCACATTGCGATATTCAACTCGGAGGGAAAGCTGCTGATCCAGCAGCGCTGCTCCCAGAAGCCGACGTTTACCGAAAAATGGGACGTCACGGTCGGCGGCAGCGCGCTGTGCGGCGAAACAAGCCGGCAGGCCATGCGCCGTGAGCTGCGCGAGGAGCTTGGGCTCGATATCGACCTTTCAGATATCCGGCCCCGCCTTACGGTGAACTTTGAAGACGGCTTCGACGACTATTACATAATTGTCAGGGACATCTCGCTCAGTCAGCTGCACCTTCAGCCCGAGGAGGTCATGGATGCGCGCTGGGCAACGCTGGAGGAGGTCTGCGCGATGATAGACTCAGGCGAGTTTATCCCGTTCATGAAAAGCTTCATCGCTTTCCTGTTCGAGATGCGAAACGGCGTAGACAATCTGAATACGTGAAAAATGCACCGCATGGTTTCCCATGCGGTGCGGCGTATTTTGTGGGGCGCTGCTTCGCCCTTTCCTGTGGCATCAAGCCAATTTATTATAACATATTTTTCGCATTCCTTAAATATGTATTACTTCCAAACTCGGCTATAAATTTTTGTGCGTTTCACACAAAAGCGTTAATATTAGCACGAATTTTCGGGTATACAGGCCAAGCGCAGGGGCAAATGCCTCTGCGCTTTTTAATGCCTTGTTATGCTGCTTACTGTGCTCTGTAGAGGAATGTAACGACCTGTGCGCGGGTGCAGGGGGCATCAGGGGAGAAGCAATTGCCGCCTGTGCCTTTGGTTATGCCATTGCTGACTGCCCAGTTGACTGCATCATAGCAATATGACCCAACCACAACGTCAATGAAACCGTTTCCGGCGCTCACGCTCGGTGAATGTGCCGCGCGATACATAAGGGTCACTACCTGACCTCGTGTACAGGTAGCATCGGGCGAAAATCTGTTGTTTCCGGTGCCTTTTGTAATATTATTCTCAACCGCCCACTGAACCGCATCATGGTAATATGCGCTTGGATTCACATCAGAGAAGTTAACAGCCGTGCTTGCCTTCGGCTCACCTGCCGCGCGCCACAGGAAGGTCACGACCTGGGCACGCGTGCAGCGATCATTCGGCGAGAAGGTCACTGCCGATGTTCCCTTTGTTATGTTCTTATTAACAGCCCACTTGACGGCATCGTAGCAATAGTCTCCGACATTTACGTCTATAAACATGCTCTCACTGCCGTACTTGAAGCTTGCCGATGTCAGCGAGCTGTTATATCTTTCAACTTCTACTATCGACCAGTCGACGGCAGAGCCTTCGTAATTGACAGTGCGCAGGTCATGGCAATTGTAGAATGCATATTCCCCTATGCTGTTTACCGATGTCGGGATATTAACTTCTGTAATGCGCGCGTAGTGGCCGCTGCTCTTGGATGAGGAAGTGGCGAATAGCTGCTTGGGTATTCTGGATACGTTCGAGCCGAAAGTGACCTTAAGCGAATCCGAATTGCTGCCGACATTGTTAAACGGGGGCAGCACTAATATAACGGGATTTTCACTGAGAGATGAGCTTATCGTGTCTGCTATGGTTCCGTTTATCGTTATTGACTCAAGTCCTGTGCAATGCGCAAAGCAGCCTTCGAGAAGCTTGCAGTCTCCGTTTATGGTAAGATCCTTTAAATAATAGCAGTACAGAAAAGCGTGCTTTCCGATAGTGCAGTCCCCGTCAATGGTCACAGACTGTACTCCCGTTTCAAAGAACGCATTTGTCCCTATGCTCTTCATCCCGCTGCCGATATGCACACTTTTTAGATCATGGCAGTTTCCAAAAGCGGACAAACCAATCGATGTTACCGAATCGGGAATGGTCACGCTCGTAATATGGGGATAGTATCCCTCTGTCTTTGAATATGGAGAATCAAACAGATTGCTGGGGATAGCAGTAACCTCAGGGCCGAAAACGACGTCCAAACAGTCGGAATTTGCACCGATATTGTAGAATGTGTTATCAACAGTATAAACTTTCTGAAGATCACTGTTTATAGTAAGCGAGTTAAGACCGGTACAATTGGAAAATGCACGTGCGCCAATTTGGGATAGCGTTTCAGGCAATACGATTTTTCTTATAGTCGTGCAATCCTGAAACGCTTTCGAATGGATGCTCCTGACCTTATAGGTCACGCCGTCGTAATCGACCTTTGACGGCACCGTGACGGATGACGATGAGCCGTTGTACTTCCTGACGCAGGCAACGCCGTTTTCGATCGCATAGGTGAAGTCGCCTCTGATAAATGTCTCGTTGGCAGCCAGAGCGCTCACAGGCACCAGGGTCATTATCATGAGCAGCACGAGCAGCAGACTCAGTATTCTTTTCTTCATATTTTCCTCCCGATATTTTTTGCGCAGCCGTCACAAGATTACAATCTCTGACAGTTGTGCTTTGTTAATGTCATGATAAATTAAAACCGACATAATTGCAATATATTGTGCTAAATTTACTAAAGAAAAGCGGAATGGGAAAGCCCATTCCCAACACGGTGCGGCGCAAAACAGGTTTCGTCGGCAGCTTCGATACCGGGCACCGGCAATATCCGTATCCGTAGGTGCGTCAAATCGCCTCTAAAAAGAAGAAAGCCCCCGGCCAACTGACCGGGGGTTCCCATTCCATCCACTATTCTTCGCTATCTCCATCGAGCTCAGGATCGAGCTCGTCATACTCTTCGTCAATAAACTCATCCGGTTCAAGAGCGTTGCCGTTATAGTGCAGCGCGCTGCCGGAGATGAGCCTGCGGTGGGATATCTTCCGCGTTATGCTTCCGGCCACGCCCTTGACCATCGACTGCGCGGCAAGGTGCTTGCCGATGATCGCGGCAAGGTCTGTCTTCGGCGAGAGGTCGGACACCGTGCCCTCCATGATCGACAGGCTGCGCCAGAACATCGTCATCGATTTCGGCACCTTGATGCCGAAGTCACGCGCAATGCGGTATAGGTCGGCGAAAATGTCGACCGTGCTGCTCATCTGCGCCATGGACAGGATGCGGTACTTATCCAGATACGCCTGCATGCGGCCATAGTATGCCTCGCGGTCAAGCTCCGGGTCATGCTCGCAGATCTTCAGAACCGCATTTGCAAAGCTCAGATAGTCGTTGCTGAATATCGCCTTCATGCAGACCTTTATGAGCTCGGCATCGGTGCTCGTGAGCGTTCCCATCATGCCGAGGTCGAGCCAGACGATGCGCCCGTCCCACACGCGGACATTGCCCGGATGCGGGTCTGCGTGGAAAAACCTGTCCTCGGAAAACTGCTTGATGTAGTTATTTATAAACTTCGTGCAGACCTCCTGCACGTTATATCCCTGCTCCTCCATCGCAGCCTTATTCGTAAGCTCAAAGCCGCCGATGTATTCCATGACCAGAATGTGCTTTGTCGAAAGCTCGTCGTACACACGCGGGCAGTAGACATACTTTATGCCCTCAATATTCTCGCGCACACGGCGGATGTTATCGGCCTCGCGCTCGAAATCCATCTCCTCCTGCGCGACGGCCCACACCTCGTCAATGGTATCGCCGAGATTCATGACGTTATTGATCTTCTTGAGCTTAATAACATTCAGTGCACTTTTAAGAAGCCTTACGTCGCGCTCCATGACCGAATATATCTCAGGGCGCCGGATCTTCACAGCGACGTGCGTTCCGTCGAGCAGCACGGCCTCGTGCACCTGTGCTATCGACGCTGCGCCCAGCGGGTACGGCATAATCTGCCTGAACACCCTGTTCCACGGCTGCCCGTATTCCTCGCTTATTATCTCGCGTATCTGAGCGGTAACGAGGTGCGAGGCGTCGGTTCTCAGATCCTCGAGCTTTTTGCAGTGCTCCATGGGGATAATCTCGGGGTGCATCGACAGCAGCTGGCCGAGCTTTACAAACGTCGGGCCGAGCTCCTTGAGCATCTCGCACAGCGCATCCGGGCTCATCCCCTGCGTGATCTTATATTTTCTTATTACCTTTACTATCTCAAGCAGGCGCTTTGCGTCGGCGCCCGTTTCCATCGCGGCATTTGCCATTTATGTTCCTGCCTTCAAATTTCAGTGTCGAGAATATAGCATGTGTGGGCAACATTGCCGTCGTCAGTGAAGCTTACTATGCTGCCTTCGACCGTTTTATAAGTGTCCGGCCGAACGGCAAGAACAAGGTCTGTATCCTTTTCCCAAAGGTAAACAGCGTTTTCATAGCTAATCTCGCCGCTGCGCAGTGCAACGCGGATCGACATGCTGACATTATCGTAAGTATACTCCTCGGCGTCGCCTATCTCGATCCTGCCGAGCTCCACAGGCTCGGTAGCGGGATCTATGATAAAGCCCCTGCGCTGCTTCCCCTCGGCATTTATGAATTTGACAGCGGTAAAGCCCGTTTCCTCGGCTGAGGCGTCAAGCTCCAGTGCATCGGGCTTTACGAGGTACAGCATGCGCTTCCCCGTCCACACCCACGCACAGCCGGGGTACTTCTCGCTCTCGGCGGCAAAGCGCTGATAGTCAGCGCGGCAGGCGGCCTGCGCCTCGGCGGGCGTTGTCGCCTCCAGACCGTCTATATGCACCTGATACACCGGCGCGACCTGAGATATCTTATATTTATGTATGCCGAAAACAACGCCGAGCACGATAAGCGTCACCACAGCGCATATTATGTAAACTCGTTTTGAGCTTTTTCTGCTCCTTCTTCTTGCAGGCATTATTCTGCCTCCCGTAACTAACTTCGTATATTCTAACAGAAATCCGCCCACATAACAAGTTATTTTTAGCGGCGATTTGACGCAGCTGCCAATACGGTGATTGCGGTATCCGTAGCTGCGTCCGTGCGCCTCTAAAAAGCCTGCGCGTCTACGAGCACCTCGCGCGTTCCGCTCGAGTCCGTCGTTGTTATAATGTATATCGGCAGAAGATACTGCCCGTCGGCGTAATAGCCGTAAGCAAGACTCTGCGAATTTTCGGCATAGGGGTCGTCCTTGTAAAGCTCAAGCCCCGCGCCGCAGCCGTTTTTCGCCATCATGTCGCCGACCTTATCGCCTGCTACGATGGACACCTCGCTGCAGCCCATGAGCTTCGCCGTGTTGTTTGTAAGCTGCACTATCTCACCGTCGGCATTGACGCTGATGCTCAGATAATAGTCCCCGCGCACGATCGTTCCGCCATTGATCGTCGGGTACAGCGTCACAGTCTTAAACAGCAGTCCTCTGTCGCCGTTTACCGTTTCCACGGTCTCGCCAGACCAGCCGTCAGGGCACAGTCCCATAGCCTCGGCAAAATCCTTGGCTATGATCAGCGCGAGCTCATCGCCGATCTGGGTCTTATTCGTCGTTCGGTCTGCGCGGTCATACGACCAAAAGCCCGTCTCCTCATCGTAGCTCAGGCTGCATCTATCGTTTTTGTAGACAACGGAGCTTCCGTTCTGCGTTTTTTTCATTGCGTCGATATCGCACTTGAATATTTTACTCACAGCAATGCGGAACTCCTCAAAGTCAGGCGTAAGCTCATAAATGACAGCTTTCCCGTCCTGCTGCATGTCCGCAAGCGGCATTGACGGTTTGAATATGACCGGGTTCGCAGCATGCTGCCATACAGGGTGCATCACATCTGCCGTGCTCGGCTCGACCTTTGTGCAGGCGCACAGGGCTGTCAGCATTATAAGGCTCAGTATCAGGGCTGTTGTTCTCTTAAATTTCATCTTTTCCTCCTTTATCCGCTTGTTTTTTCCTTACACTTATATAATACAGCATAACAGCCAGATACCGGACATTATTTTTCCTTGAAAGCTGAATTTTGTGTATTCGGCCAAATATACCCGATTGTTTTTAGCGAGGCTGCACTAATGCCGCTCATAGTAAATAGGGCAGAAAGTCAAGCAAGTGCAACAAAAACCTCGCGCGGAG
>ULWH01019370.1_pt1 | contig 37067 bp, 35 predicted proteins | sample 1960201 | NCBI WGS metagenome assembly ULWH01 (sample SAMEA4835808, study PRJEB28245) | human gut metagenome | biome: gut microbiome; material: fecal sample | place: Denmark | collected 2008
CCTTGGCAAGGTTATGCTCTACCAACTGAGCTACTTTCGCGTTCTTTGCGTTTGCGTGTGCAAAGGTAGATAACTTTTTTATATCTGCAAATAATTGGAGAAAAAAGTTTACCGCAAGGGCTGATTTTTTTAATACTGGATTAATAATTCACTCCCGCGCTGGGTGACATTAAACTTCGTAAGTGCAAATTCCGACGGGCCATCTGACGGAGTACCAGACCCATAGGCTATTTCGTACTTCGTTCCGCATTCCGGACACTGTGCCCACCCTGTATTATCAGCTTTTACCCTGATATCCTTTTTCCCTTCGTGGGGGCAACACAAATCATAAGCATAATATTGTGTACCTCCCGTAGTGGCGCTGAAACCGTTTACGACCAACACGCCCGAATAACCGAGCCGTGTGCCGTAATTCTGGCCTGCTTCGCTTGTGATCTCTTTAAAGTTAAGAGAACCCACCAGGTCTTTGTCTTTGAACTGCAAGTCCAATTCCAGATACACCGGTGCATAAGGCACGTTCGACACATTCACCTTATTGCACGACATCACCAGCAACACCACCAAACAAAAAAATATCCTTTTCATCTTATTATGCTAACAGTTTCTTTTCAGCTTCGTTTACCTTATTAAACGAGAAACCATCGATAATATTTTGCATCAGGGCGGAAATACTGTCATTGCACAGATTACCGATACTACCCTCATGTGTATGGTTCACAGCCTTATTCGGCGTGAAATTACCCGCTTCGATCTCCAGACCGACCCGTTTATAAGCGTCGCGGAAAGGGACACCTTCCAGCACGAGGCGGTTCACCTCCTCTACACTGAACAGCAGGGCATACTTATCGTCTTCCAGGATATGATCGTTCACCTTTACTTCGCGCATCATATGCGTAACCATGCGGAGACAATCCTTCAGCTCGTCGAAAGCAGGCAGGAAGACCTCTTTGATGATCTGCAGGTCGCGGAAATAACCCGAAGGCAGGTTGTTGCATATCAACGTGATTTGCTGCGGCAATCCCTGTATCTTATTACATTTCGCACGCGTCAGTTCGAACACATCCGGGTTCTTCTTATGCGGCATGATGCTCGAACCCGTCGTAAACTGATCCGGCAACTTGATGAACCCGAAGTTCTGGCTGTTGAACATACAAGCATCGAACGCCAGCTTCGAAAGCGAAGCGGCAATACCCGCCATTGCAAAAGCCACCGTGCGCTCCATCTTGCCGCGTCCCATCTGCGCATACACAACATTATAATCCATCGAGTCGAAGCCCAACAGGTCGGTAGTCATGCTGCGGTTCAGCGGGAAAGACGAGCCGTATCCGGCAGCTGAACCCAGCGGATTGCGGTTGCACACCTTGTAGGCCGCCTGCATCATCTGCAAATCGTCAGCCAGGCTCTCGGCATACGCACCGAACCAAAGGCCGAACGACGAAGGCATCGCCACCTGCAAATGGGTATATCCCGGCATCAACACCTCCTGATAGCGGTTGCTCTGGCTGATCAGTACCTCGAACAGGCCGTTCGTCAGTTCCACCAGCTCCTGTATCTGTGCACGTGTGTAGAGTTTCAGGTCGAGCAGCACCTGGTCGTTGCGCGAACGTCCGCTGTGTATCTTCTTGCCCACATCACCCAGACGGCGTGTCAGCATCAGCTCCACCTGCGAATGGACGTCTTCCACGCCCTCTTCGATCACGAACTCACCGCTGTCGGCAACGGCATAGATGTTTTTCAGTTCTGCCAGCAGCGCTGTCAGTTCCTCTTTCGTGAGCAACCCGATGCTTTCAAGCATCGTGATATGAGCCATCGAGCCAAGAACGTCGTACTTAGCGAGGTAAAGATCCATTTCGCGGTCTTTGCCTACGGTAAAGGTTTCGACTTCCTTGTCTACCTGTACATTTTTTTCCCAAAGTTTCTGAGCCATAATGCGGAGATTAATAAGGCAGGCCGGCAATCACAGTCGATATCTTGTCGAGAGCGTCCTGCAACGGTTTTGATACCATCGGTTTGATAAACGGGTTCAGATCGGCGCGGATCGTCATCTTCAGCCGCGTGTCGTTTTCCTCCATCTGTTTCAGTTGGATCCAGAGGAAGAGGGGAACGGGCGAATTGGTTGTAGTAAATTTGATCGTTTTATTCGGTTCGCGCTCAACGATCTCGAAGCGTATCTTACCTACGGGATCGACAGCGAAGCTACAGGAGTCGCTGTCGAACTCAAAGTCTTTTATCTTGTCTTGCGGAATGCGGTCCTTTACCCGTTCCAGGTTGGAAAGGTCGGACAGCATTGCATAGACACGATCCTCGTTATAGGGGATCGTTTTGATCTCACTAACAAATTCTGTCATCCTGCTATTGTCTGATTAAGCTTCGGGATTCCAGTTTGCGGGGTCTTTACGCCATTCCTGCAGGGTAGCGATTTCCGATTCGTCGATATAGTCTGTGCGTACAGCCTCTTCGATAACGGCATCGTAATTGCTCAGCGTAGTCAATGTAACCTTGGCATCCTTGAACTGCTGTGTGGCAACAGGGAAGCCGTGTGTGAAGATGGCAACCATACCTACCACGTCGCAACCGAAGTTACGTACAGCCTGAACAGCTTTCAAGCTGCTGCCGCCGGTAGATACCAGGTCTTCGATGATTACTACTTTAGAACCCGGTTTCAATTCACCTTCGATAAGGTTTTCCAGTCCGTGATCCTTCGGCGTTGCGCGGATGTAAACAAAAGGCAATCCCAACAGGTCGGCAACCAATGCACCCTGTGCGATAGCTCCTGTGGCAACTCCTGCGATGGCGTCTGCGTTTTCGTATTTCTCGCTGATAACACGTGCCAGTTCCAGTTTAATGAAGCTACGAACAGCCGGGTAAGAAAGCGTCTTTCTGTTATCACAGTAAATCGGCGACTTCCAGCCGGAAGCCCATGTGAACGGATTGGCCGGTTGTAACTTAACGGCTTTAATTTTTAATAATTTCTCTGCAACTAATCTTTCCAGTGTTTTCATACAATCCTACATATATATTTATATCAAAGTGCAAAAGTAGGCAATCGGAATGATATAACCTTGTAGATACCGAAAAAAATGAATGCCTGAAAAGATGTTATTTAAAACAAAGAGCCCGCCCTTTCTTCCAGAGCAGGCTTGGAAAGAGGGGGCAGGCTGTTTGCGGGGCAGTCCGCGAACTGCCCGTACGGAGCTGGCTTTCGTCAGAATCTGAGACGTATCCTAAGGGATAGTTTCAAATAGAGGTTCAGCCCTTTCCTGGCCAGGCGGCGAAGCAGGGCGGGGATAGTTTTCAACAGGAGCAATTGTTTCTTCATCCGGAGTGGGTTTAAAGTGAAACAGAAAATTAAGCAAAGCGAGAATGAACTCGAGGATTTTTTTAATTTTTGCCATAGGATAATTATTATTTATAGGGTGGATAATTCGATAATCGCCCGGACAGTCTTGTCGTTGCATACCAGGCTGCACCTAATAACTACTCGATGACGGGGCGGTCGTCCTCGCCGCCGGCATCCGGTTGTTCCGGCTCTTTGCCGATACGCTCGAAGCTGACTTTATCGAGCATGGCACGCAGCCGGGCGCCGGGGGTAAAGATGATTTTCGGTTTGCGGATCATGGCCGCCTGGAAATCCTTTTCGAGCACCGAGCCCGAACTGCCGATCGACAGGCGGAGACGCCCCAGCGTATCCAGTTCGACCACCTCATTACGCAGCAACGCCTCCTCCGTTGCCCGCAGCAGTCCGCGCACCACCAGCGCCACATCACCGTCGCTCGCCGTCGAGCGGTCGGCTATCACATCGCAGATCGAATTAAAATTCATCGTTCCGCTTACCGGGGCAGATGCATAATGACGTTTCGCACCTTCTGCCGCACCTTTCGTAAGGTCTTTTTTCAAGACCAGCTTGTACTTTACTGACATAACTTTAAATGTTTAAGGGTTAGTGTATTAAAATCTTTATTTCTGATTACATTACAAAGATAATGCACGCATTGTCAGCGAAAGGATACTGCGGAAAGGTGCAGGATAATCAGTATGTATTATTTTTTTCGATAAATATCCGTTGAAAAGCTAACAACGTATTCATTTAATTCCTACATTGTGGTGTAATAAATAATTAAATATCAAAAAAATATGGAAGACAAAAAAACGCAACTGTCTCCCTGGGGGAGAGCGTATGGGGTAACGGAATTTGCCCAACTTTATTTTCCCGGCCACACACCGGTGATTGCCTATAAACGTATGTGGGAATGGATACGCACCTCGCGCGGACTGAAAGCCAAGCTCGAAGCCGCCGGGTGGGTGAAGTTCCAGAAACTCTACACGCCGAAGCAAGTAGGCGTACTGATCGAACATCTGGGGGAACCCTGACAGTATAAACCTCATTATAATTTAGTATGAGAAATCAAATTAATCAAGACGTCGAATGTACCCTGTTCAGAACAGCATTCGACACCCTTTCTTACACACCGGCCACACTCGGAAACTATTTCGCCGACGTAGTGAACGGTAAGTACAAACAACCGGTAGAAAACGTCCGCGCCCTGGTAGCCTCCGGCCGGCAGGAAGAAGCGAATGCCTGCAAAAAGAACCTGCCTTTGCTGGTGGCGGGTGGCCGCATGGAAGGCGGCCGCAAATGCGAGCACCTGGCAGGTTACTCCGGTTGCGTAACGGGCGACCTCGACCATGTGCCCGGATCACCCGCGGAACTGCTTGCCCGGGCCAAAGCACTGGCATATGTGAAAGCCGGCCATATCAGCCCTTCGGGCACCGGGCTTAAACTCTTCGTGCTGGTAGACAGCGATATGGAACACCACGAACAGGCCTTTGCTGTGGTCAGCCGACTGCTTGAAGCCGACCTGCCGGGCGTAAAGGTAGACCCTTCGGGCAAAGACCCCAACCGCGGTTGTTTCGTTAGTTACGACCCGACGGCCTTTTATAAGGAAGTGGCCGAAGTGGTAAACATCCCTGTGGCTCCCGATCAGACGGATGTTTTCTCGCCCTCCGAACCGCGCTCGCTGTCGAACTACATCGATAAGTTTGAAATGAACAACCCCTTCACCGACGGCTACCGCCACAGCTACGTGGTACGACTCGCTTCGGCGCTCAACAGTGCCGGTTTCAGCCAGGCCGAAGTGACGGCCGAATGCCTCTACCGCTACACCGCTCCGGGCTTCGGTGAAAAAGAAATCCTCACGACCGTGGGCGACATCTACCGCCGCTACCGCACAGCGCACGGCAGCAAAAACTGGTGGCCGCCGGTGGCTCCGGATGGCCTTCCGAGTGTCAAGAGTGTCAAGAGTGCCATCCCCCTTTCCGGAAATCACACCCCTGGCGAAGAGTCGCCCCTGGGCTTTGATATAGAACCCGAAGAGGCCGGTTTGCCCCACTTCGACAAGGTGCTCTTAAGTCGTCTTCCCGGACTGATCGGTGACATCCTGAAGACTGCTTCCGACGATCGCGAATACGACCTCATGCTGATCTCCTCGCTCACCATCCTCAGCACCATCATGCCGGGTGTGAGCGGTATGTTGAAAAAGGAATCCTACAAGCCCTCTTTCTATACCCTCATTATCGGCCCTTCCGGAAGCGGCAAAGGATGCATCAATATTGTCTACCGGATTGCCAAAGCCTGGCAAACCTATGTAGGCGATAATTCGAAAGCCGAGGTAAAGGACTATTTGCAGAAGAAAGAGGCTTCCGATCTGTATAAGGCGCAGCAGCGTGCTTCGAAAGGAAAGGCTCCGGCGGGCATTCCGCCCGAAGATCCCGAGCTGGTACGGTTGAAACGTTTGCATATCAGTGGTTACACCTCTACCGCCCGCATGATCGAGCAGTTGGAAGTGAACAGCCCCTATGCCTCGTTGCTCTACGAAACCGAACTCGAGTCGGTCAACAACACCTTGATGCAGGATTTCGGAGGGTATGGGTATATTCTCAACCAGGCGTTTCATCACGAGCAGATCAGCAGCTCGTCGAAAACGAACGGTACCGCGCTGGTAGAATCTCCCGAACTGGGTTTCCTGGCCACCGGCACCCCTGCCATGCTTCCCCTGTTGATTCCCTCTACCGAGAGCGGGCTTTTCAGTCGTATGATGATTTACCGTATTGCCGGACGCGCCGAGTATCATCCCCTCACATCGGGCGACGATTCGCAGAGCAGCCTGCGTTATTTCGACAGCCTGGCTCAGCGCGTGCTCGATATGGCGATCTATCTCGAACATGCACCTACGTTTGTCAGCTTCACCGACAAGCAGCGCAAACGACTGGATCGTTACTTTGAACGTGAATATAATAATGTACGCGTATTCGGTAACGACGACGTGGCCTCGGTAGTGCTTCGCCACCGCCTGATCATCTTCCGTATAGCGATGACGCTGACGGGAATCCGCAAGGGGGAAGAACGCAAGAGAGCTGCCGAAGTGGAGCTTTTAAACCGGAACGCGAAATTGCCGGAAGAAGACATCGCCATTTCGGACGAAGATTTCGACATCGCTTTCCATATCGGAACCTGCTGTTTGCGCCATTCGCTGGTGGTAAGCACTTCGTTGAAGCATAGCGATACGGGGCAGCATCATAAGCTACCGGAAGCGCAGGTGGATCTGTTTGATGCGATGCCCGACAGGTTCAAAACGGCGGAAGTGCTCGATGTGGCTTCTGTCCGGGGAATCAGCCGTTCGAGTGTGTTCCGTATGTTGAAGAAAGCGCAAGTGTATGGCTTATTGATTTTAGAATCAGTTGGTTGCTATGCGAAAACGGATAAAGGCAAAAATGTCAAAAACTGAAAAAGGGGGGTGAAACTCTTGACACTCGTGACACTCCTACGGCAGTTGCACGGGTCGCTAACTACTCCTTTTCAAACGGCTAACTACCGAAAATAAATGGGTAGGCATCGATGGTGGAACGGATAGTTATCCATCCGGAAGCCGATTTTGTTTAACATTTGTTTTGAATAGAACTCTAAGCTATGAATAGCAAGGCGAGAGGTCGAAAAAAGACTGACTAAAAAAAAGGATCGTTTTTTCTCGTCACAAAGGTACTTTATCATTTTGAAATACCAATCATTTCTTCCAATTTTTTTTCTTCTCCTATCTTCTTTCTTATCAAGAGAATAGCAAAGCGAGTACGAAAATACTGCTTTTTGTTATCAAATCAAAATGCCTTCCAAGAAATGACTAATTAAAACGATCGTTTTAGCTAGTCATTAACACTAGCAACCCTGCCGAGAGCAGGCTGTAGAGGTTATTTATAACACTATTATTAATATTAAATTTATTGATTATGAACAAAAAGTTTTCTACGTTAGTGGCTGCCCTCTTGGTAGCCGGTGCTTGGACGACGCTGGATGCAAAGGTGGTTACTGTAGCTACCCCGCAAATTGGCGGATCTTATATGTTGGGAACAGCTGCATCAGAGGCTGGTCTAACAGGATTGGTAGCAGGTGTTTCTGCTATTAAAGGTGATGCAGAGGTTGCTGTCAACGCTTTTGGAAATGAATGGATTTTGGAAGCTGCTGAAGCAGATGGACAATTTTATTTGAAGCAGAAGAGTTCAGGTAAGTATCTTGCCGGAACAGCTAGTGCAGCAACTACTGAATTAGTTGTTGATAAAACTGTTCAGAATGTTCTTTTATTTGAATTAGATGGAACAAGTTTTAAAGTGGCAGCTGTGACAGCAGGAACTTCAACGGCGACTACTGTTGCAGTTGGTAATTATTTGCAGCTAGGTGGTGCTACTGCTACTGAGGCACTAAAATGTGGTGCTACAAGTGCTAATAATATTGACGCTGTAGCAACTTTCGAAGTTAATAAAGAGATTACATTAACAAACTTCGGTAGTCAAACAGTTAATGCTGTAGAAAAGTATAATACTGATGATTATTACTTTATTGCGCAGGAAAGTGGTTATTATTTGAATGCTACTAATGAAACGACTGTTGCAGCAACTGCTAGTTTAGGTGGTATTACTACTGCTAATTTGACAAAAGCTTTGTGGAAAGTTGTTGAACTGGACAAGGTTAATGGTGTTTATCAGTATAAGTTTGTGAATAAGGAATATCCTGAATTGTATGCTTATATAACAGCTAGCACAAATACAACTTTTTCTTCAACAGATCCTTATAATAAAGGTTTCAACTTGACTTGTGGTGGAAGTGCAATTGTTGCAAACTTGGCAGCAGGTGCTGCAGGTTCTGAAGTTGCTGTAGGTCTTTACTCTGCACCTAACTCTGTTGTTTCAGCTACTGATCTGAACAAATTATTGAACAATGGCTTCAACCTGAGCTTCAAAGCTGACAAAGACGGTAAGATCACTGTAGATTATACATCTGCATTTGATGGTAAGTTGAAAGCAGCTAATGAAACAGCTGGTGCTTATCAGATCATGTCTGGTGACGATTACGTTGTTCTGGAAGCTGCAACATCCCTGACAAGTGGTATTACCGGAGCAAAAGGTAAATTTGTAAAGGTTACTGCTGATGAACTAAGAGATAATGGAAGTAAATACTTGTCTTGGTTCCAGATTACCAGAAACGCAGGTAAGGCAACAAGTGCAGTTGGTACATTGACAGTTGCCAAAGCTAGCACTATGGTAGATGCAAGGTATGCATACATCCCTGTAGCTGAAGGTAAAGATGGTAAAACAGCTGTATTGACAACAATTGCTGCTGCAAACTTTAAAACAGAAGAAGCTCCTATCATCACCCTGTCTGCTTCAGATATGGTTGACTTTAAAGATTTGTTAGGTCAGTTCATGAGCATCTCTTTCGTTAAGGATGAAGCAGAAGCTAAAGCTAAACCTCAAGACATCGTTTATAAGAGAAACGGTATCTTATCAACAGTTCAGTATGCTAGTGATACTGAAGCAAAGGCTGACTATGTAGATAACAGCACTGTATTGAGTAACGCTCCTGAAGTACAATGGGCTATCTCTTCTGTAGACGAAGCAACTGGTCTGTTCACTTTAACAAACCGTGAAAGCGGAAAGACACTTGAAGGTGTTAGCTTCCGTAAGACTGACAAAGCTGGTGAATGGATTGTTGAAACATTGAAAGATAAATCAGGCAATGAAGGTATCATCGGTGACGTTGTTAAAGTGTACTTGTTCGACAACAAGAACATCACAATGTTCGACGGTTTCCAGACATACACTCCGAACGAGTTGAGAAATATGGTATTCAACATCGGTCAGTATCATAACGAAACAGAAAATGCTGTAGCTTACTGGGCTGAAAATCACCAGAGCAACGCTTCTCACCAATTAGGTGTTGTTGCCGATACGACTAAGGCTACTAACTGGGCGTTGAGATTAGACCAGAGAATTTATGCTAACGGTAATACAAATGCAGGCAAGGAAATTGCAAATGTAGTCGATACTATCTTTATCGCAACTCCTATGGCTACTTACCAGAAAGGTAAATTAGTACAAGGTGCAGCAGGTGACAAAGATGTAGTTGTTAGCCGTCTGGCAGTTCTTCCGTACCAGTTCCAGAACAAAGGAAACTTGGAATATGTGAAGTATGCAACAGGAACAAACCTGAATTACTATGTTTGTGACGACAAAGCAAATATTGAAGCAAATGCAGATCGTTTCGCTTTGAAGATGAAACCGAACGGATTCAACATTGTAGCTCTGTCAGGAAACGGAACAGATAAAGTTGTTTTAACTACACTCGGTAGCGATAAAATCTATGCAGGTAACAGCGACGAATGGGGTAACCTGAAGAAAGTGGCTAGCTACACACCGGATGATAACTCTATCATGGTTGTTAAACCGATCGACAGACCTGAATACCGCAAGGTAGCAAAAGAATGGGGTGATATCGTTAAGATCTTCCGTGAAGAATATCCTACAGAAGTATTGTTCGAAAAACGTGACGCTAAGTCTGTTGTAGATAAAGATACTTTGAGCTTCCTGAATGTAAACAACAGTGTAACCGGTGCAAACCCTGCATTGTTCGTTGATACAGCTTATGTAAACCGTGTTGATGCTGACGGTGTTAAAAACACTTGCTACCAGTATCTGTTGGCTGTAAATGTAAACAAGGATGATACTTATCATTGTCCTCTTAATCCGTTGCACGATACTCAGGCATGGAGAGACGAATTCAATGGTGGCAAACCTTGTCCTGATGCAGTAGAAAACCCGGCAATGGTTAAAGGCCGCTTCCTGATCAACCTGATCGACACTGCTTATGCTTACAAACAGGATCACCTGCACAACAACCCGTATATCAATATGGTTGAAGCAGACGAAAACAAGGCTAAGTTGTCATTCGTAGAAGGTATCCACGTTGGTGATACACTGTATATTACTCGCAAGGGTGGTGAAGTTGTTAAGTTGGCTATGGATTCTCCTGAATTCAATGTTGCTAAGTTCGCTTTCCGTTATGTAAACAATGCTGAAGGTTCATTCAAGATCCAGACACAGTATAAAGAGTACGAAGCTACTAGCAAAGAAGCATTCGAAAAATCAGCTGATAACGAAGGTTACCTGCGTTGGGTGAACGGTACAGTTGTTGTAACAAACAGCTATACAAACGGTGAAACATTCAACATGGAAGAAAATTACGACGGTCAGGCTGTAGCAAACGAAGATATCACAACATCAGTTGTAAAAGTAACAACAACAGAAGGTAAAGTGATCATCGCCGGTGCACAGGACAAGAAAGTTTCTATCAGCAACGTACTTGGTCAGACTGTAGCTAATGCCGTACTTTCTTCTGATAAGGCTGAAATCGCTACTCCTTCAGGTGTAGTAATCGTAGCCGTAGAAGGTGAAGCCGCTGTTAAGGCAATCGTAAAATAAGAAGTAATTATTTATAATCAAATAATTCTAAATTTATTACCGTGCGGTGTTATCGGACTCCAATTACCCTGCGACAGGCGAACAAACGGTAATTATTAGTACTAAAGTAATGAAATAAAGTTCTTCTGTTCGATCTCTGTGAAGAGCAAAAACAGACAAAAACAAAGCCCGGCAGAGTTTATCTGCCGGGCTTTCGTATAAAAAAGAAATAAATTTAACGTTTGTCTTATAATAACGAAGCGCAAATTTCACGGATTTTTTGCCAACGCGTTTGATTCTTTTCATTAGCTCTGGCAACCTGCATGGTATAGCGGGCTTGCATTTTTACTAATAAATCGGCATTGATACCTAGTGCAGCTTCCATCAGCAATGCAAATTCTGCAGTAACCGGGCGCTTTGCATTTAAAATGTCATTTAATAGAGTTGTCGAAATGCCTATTTTGAGTGCAAAATCCTTTTGCTTAATCTTTCGGCATTCCAATTCTTCTTTTAAAAGTTCCCCCGGATGATAAGGGATAAAAGAATAACCTAAGTTGCCCATATTGTTTTATTTATAATGATTTGTAATATCAATTAATGAACAGATAGTTACTATCGTTTCGCCTTTAGTACTTTCTATTTCCCTGAATTCAAGTCGATACTGATTGTTAATTCTTAAAGAAGATAATCCTTTTTTATTACCAGATAGCTTTTCGTAATTGAGAGAATTATACCGGAACAGATCTTCTAACTGTTCTGCATCTGCCAGAGCTATGACACATTTAATAAAGCCTTTGATTACTTGAGGCTGATATCTATGTTTTTTATCACAGGTTTGACCTCTGTGATAAAGTTCTGAAAGATATTCTTTTTCAAATTCAATAATCATATTCTTATGGTTTCAGTTTAGCAAAAATACAATTTTTTTTATTGTATCTTACTTTCTTCTTGATTTATGTTTAGAAAGTTATGTTTTTATGCTATCGTCACCGTCAGCACACTCACTTGTACCCCCGTGCGTCCCCAAGGGGGGTGACCATCTCGTCGTTATTTCTCTACAGCAAACGGTGTCCCTTTGCTGAACGCATCGGGTAGCCGTGAAGCGACATAGGATAGTTTTTCATGCACGCTGTTGAATTGCTTGCCGCTCTCCTGACAGTATTTTTCGATGACGGCTATTCCATCCTTCAGGCTGTCTTTTTCCGACTCCGTCATACAAAAAGTATCTCCGGCAGCGAATTCTTTATATTTATCTTTATCTTCAGGAAGTAAGATAAAGACTTTTTCATCCGTATGTCCGAACGTCTCAAAGTAATCTTGGTACTGCTGACAAGTCAATTCATAGAATTCATTCTCCCCGGGCATAAACCCCAGCTTGAAAATCACTTTAATGGCAGGCCCTGTTCTAAAGAATAAATCAAATATGTCCATGTTTCTTTTTTATTCGTTTGTATTTAGTTGAAACAAAGTTATGTATAATTCTTTATATCTGCAATTTTTATGCTATCGCTACCGCCAGTACACTTACCCGAACCCCCGGTACAGTCAATAGCGCTTCGGCGCAGGCACCGAGGGTGGAGCCTGTTGTGATGACATCGTCTATTAGCAGGATGTGTTTGCCTTCGAGGGCTTGGGGATTGGCGACGGTGAAGATTTCCTGCACGTTCAGCCAGCGGTCGTATACCGGTTTCTTTGTCTGGGTTTCGTTTTGTTTGATGCGGCACAGGCTGGAGGTGTCAATAGGGAGTTTCAGTACGCTGTTTATTCCCCGGGCGATCCATTCCGATTGGTTGTAGCCGCGTTTCTTTTTCTTTCGGGGGTGGAGGGGGACAGGGAGGATCAGGTCGGGAAGGTCGGAGAGGATGGCCTGCCGGTAATCCAGTCCGGCCATACGTCCCAAACGGAAACCGATCTCCTTATTGTCGTTATACTTCAATTCGTGGATAAGCTGTTGCACATGTCCGCCCCGTTCGTAATGCAGGAAAGCTGCCGCATGGCTGATCATCACTTTGCCGGTGAATAAATGAGTGGCCGGGTTCTCCCTCAGGTAGTCGAACCCGGTGTGTGGCAGGTTGCACAGGCATTTGAGGCAGAAATGATTTTCACCTCCCATAAGCGGGTCGTTACATAACAGGCATAGCTTGGGAAAGAAAAGATCCAGCAGGTTATTCAAAGTCTTCCTCATAATCGTTCCCTTTGAATAATTGTTTCAGGCAACGTATTGCTTCACGGCTCTCGAAACCACGGCCGGCGGCAAAGCGGAGGAGTTTGGTGTAGGCATTCCTTTCGTCTTTGCCTTTGACAGACTTCTTCTTTGCCTTCAGCAGAGAGAGGAGGATCTCTTCGTATTCTTTTTCGTCGATCCCTTCCAATGCTTCCGACCGGATGGAGGCAGGGATATTTTTGTTGTGCAGCTCGTAAGCGATCTTGATGCGTCCCCATTTGTTGAAACGCAATTTGTCGTTCACGAAGTAACGGGCAAAACGGCTTTCGTCGATAAACTTCTCCTGAAGCAGGCGGGCAATGATCCGCTCGCCCTCCTCCCGGGTAAGTCCGGCCGCTTTGATCTTCTTCTGTACGTCCTGTATGCAACGTTCGGCAGTAGAACAATAAGCGGCGGCACGGCGCAGCATTTCGCTTTCGCTTACCGGTTCCATGTCTGTGTTTTAACAAAACGATCCTTGCCGGACAGGTCTTGTATCAGTTCGATGCTCTTAAACTCCATCATACGCAGCATGCTGACAACCTGTTCTCCCATTTGTGAGTTGATCTCGAAGTAAAGATACCCTTTCTTCTTCAGCTTCTGCTCGGCAAACAAGGTGATGCGGTGATAGTATAGCAACGGATTGTCGTCGGGAACGAATAAAGCCAGCGAAGGCTCATAATCGAGTACATTCGCTTCCATATCCGCCTTCTCCTTCTCCATGATGTAAGGAGGGTTGCTGACGATGATGTCGAACTCCTCTTCAATGGAGTCGGCCGTTTCCGACGGGGTCAGGATGTCTTTCTGGAAGAAAGTGATCGGAGCCCTGTTGCGTATGGCATTCCGTTTGGCTGTTTTCAGAGCTTCTTCCGAAACATCGAGCGCGTAGACCTGCGATTTGTTCAACAGTTTTTTCAGGGTAATGGCAATACAGCCGCTACCGGTTCCTACATCGAGTATTTCCAGTTCTTTCCTTTTGGGATAATCGCGGACGATCAATTCGACTAATTCTTCCGTTTCCGGACGCGGGATCAGCACCGAAGGGTTCACCTCAAATTCAAATCCGTAGAAATCGGTTTTCCCAAAAATGTATTGGATCGGCTCGTATTTTGTAAGCCGCTCTACGATATTATGAATCTGCGATTTTTCCTTCTCGGATAATTCTTTATCTTTGCAGAGTAAGAATTGATGTGGCTGAATATCGCATACACGTTCCATTATCAAGCGGGTGAATGCTTTGATTTCACTTAGCGGATAATAGTCTTTCAGCGTGTTTTGTATATAAGCGACGGTCTCAGTCATGATAATTTAATTTTAGTGCAAAAGTAATGTAAAAACCATTTATAAGCAAAGAAAATGGTCGAGGTTGAGAATAAATATATGGCTCGTTGTATTTCACTGGCCCGGGGAGGAGCAGGAAATGTGGCGCCTAATCCGATGGTCGGGGCCGTGGTCGTGCACCGGGGTAAAATTATCGGTGAAGGGTATCACAGGAGATGCGGCGAAGCACATGCCGAAGTGAATGCTATCGCTTCGGTGAAGGATGAGTCTTTGTTGAAAGAGGCGACGATGTACGTTAGCCTGGAGCCCTGTTCGCATTATGGGAAGACACCGCCCTGTGCGGAACTGATCATAAGGAAGCAGATCCCGCGTGTGGTGGTGGGCTGTCTCGACCCGTTCCCGGAAGTATCGGGAAGAGGGGTGAGGATGCTCCGTGAAGCAGGTGTGGAGGTCGTGACCGGGGTGATGGAACGGGAAGCCTGGGAGCTGAACCGCGATTTTATGACTTTTCAGCAACTGGGACGTCCTTGCGTCTATCTGAAATGGGCGCAGAGTGCCGATGGTTTCATGGACAAGGTGCGGACGGACAGTTCGTCGCCGGCAGTCGTCCTGTCGTCGTCCGAGACGTTACGCCGGGTACACCGGATGCGAGCCAATGTGGCGGCTATTATGGTAGGGACACAAACGGCTTTGTTGGACAACCCTTCGCTGACGGTGCGTCATTGGGCGGGTAAGTCGCCTGTAAGGGTGGTACTCGACAGGATATTGCGCATACCGTCCGGCTATCATTTGCTGGATGGGGCGGTGAAGACGTTGGTCTTTACAGCCGAAAAGGCTGTCAACCGTCAGCAGGTGGAATATATAACGATTGACTTTTCTCAGCCTGTCTTGCCGCAGGTGTTACACGAATTATATATCCGTAAATTGAATTCTCTGATGGTAGAAGGTGGCGCCAATCTTCTTGGGCATTTTCTGCAGGAAGATCTCTGGGATCAGATGTTTGTCGAAACGGCTCCGGTTTATTTGGGAACGGGAGTGAAAGCGCCGGATATAAATCTGGCTCCCTCTTTATCCTTAACGGAGGTGATTAAACGTCAGGATCATGTAATATCCGTTTTTTCGCGGAAAAATCAGTGAGCGAAGTAGTTTAACGGAACTAAAATATTATAAATATTAGCCGATATTGGGAATAAAGCAAAAAATGTTTCTACTTTTGTGGCTTTATATGCAACAAACTTATTTTTGGATGAAAAATAGAATAGTACTATTTGTAGCGGGATGTATTGCATTGTTATTGTCTTCCTGTCTGGGATCGGATGATAATGAGTATGAGATGCCAAAGGATTGTCAGATAACTTCGTTTAAAGTGGATCATGATTCAATTCTTGGTGGACAGTTGGATACAGTGAAGTTTGTGATTGATCAGATAAACGGACGTATTTTTAATCCGGACTCTCTGCCTTTTGGAACTGTTATTGAAAAAGTCGTTTGTACAATTTCATTAGCAAATAATTATATTTCAGTCGAAGTTACTCAGGATGCATTGCCTGACTCTACTTTCTATTGGGATACTAAAGATTCTCTGGATTTCTCTAAACCCGTTAAAATGGTAACGACAGCCTATGACGGGATTACAAAGAAAACGTATATAGCCCAGGTGAATGTGCATCAGGTCGTGCCCGACTCTATGTCGTGGGATCTGTATGCCAATAACGTATTCGGTTTCCCTGTGAAGGAACAGAAAGTGATCACATGGGGAGAAGAAAACGACGAGTACTATTATTACGTACAAGCGGCTGATGCAAGCAAGGGTTATTCATTGCAGAGCTCTTCCGTATCGAACGTAAGAAGCTGGACAACTCTCCCGCTGGAAGGATTGCCTGCCGGTGAAGTTCGTTTGTCGCAGATGACCGAGTATAATAATGCCTTATATGTACCGACTACGAAGGGTGCACTTTATCAGTCAGTAGACGGACAGAAGTGGACGCTGGTCGATCAGCCTTGGTCTGTGAAAACGGTGTTGGGTGCTGTAAGAGAGGGAGGTTTAAATCAGTCTTCGGCTTTGGCTGCCATCATCGATAATAACGGTACGCTGAACTATGCAGCTATGGATAAAGATATGAAATGGACGACAGGCGAGGCTGTTCCGGCAGGTTTCCCGGTTAGCGGTTTCGGTTCTCTGTCAAGCCAGAACATGTTCCGTGAGAGCCTTACGGTTGTTGCCGGAAAAGATAAAGATGGTAAATTATTGAATTCAGCCTGGAGTACGATGACCGCTACTTCCTGGGTGCTCCTGACCGATATGGAATCTGACTATTTTGATAAGAGAGAGGGCGTTATGCTTTCAGCTTATGATGATAAATTCTGTATGGTCGGCGGTATCGATGAAGCCAATAAAGCACATAAAGATATTTATTTCTCCATAGACGGTGGTGTATCGTGGACATTGTCGGATACGCTGACTGTTATGCCGGAAGATTATAAAGCCAGAGGTTTTGCTTCTGTTCAGGTGGATAAAGAGAAATATATGTTGATTTTCGGCGGTAAAGAGAATACTAATGCGAACGAGCTGGATCAGATCTGGCGTGGTCGTATCAACCGACTGGGTTTCGACAAGCAATAAAGTTCGTGGAGGGCAGTATAATTTTAGAAGGAATTTAGCGTTAGAAAAGAGGTGTAGTAATATAACAGCATAGCTTATGACTTCAACTTTTTTTCAACGGGTTCTTATACTGATACTGCTGGCCGGCTCATTTACCGGTCTTCACGCACAGGAATATAAATACGAAATAGGCGGAATGGCAGGGGGCGCCTTCTATATGGGGGATGCCAACAAGAATGCTTTCTTTAAAGGGATGAATCCCGCTGTGGGAGCAGTATTCCGCTATAATCCCAACTTCAGATGGGCTTTTAAAGGTAATCTGATGTGGGGACAGGTGTCGGGTAGCACGGAAGGGCTGGAAAATGTTTTTCCGGACAATGCACAAGCATCGTTCAGCCGTAGCCTGATAGAACTGGGTGGCCAGATGGAGTTTAACTTCATGCCGTACAGTGATAAATTTGCTTATGCAGGAGCGAAGCGTTTTACTCCGTATGTATTCTTGGGACTGGGTGTCACAGTGGGTACAGGGAATGAGATGTTTTTCGGGCCGAATATCCCGTTAGGGGTAGGAGTGAAATATAAGGTTAAGAACAGGATCAACCTGGGTTGCGAGTTCTCGTTCCGTAAGTTATTCGGAGATAATTTCGATGTGACGGACGATAGCAATGCAATGCTGGATAATCCTTATCAGACCGGTGGCAGTTTTTTGAAGAACAAAGATTGGTATTCATTTTTACTGCTTTCTGTTACCTGGGACTTTGGCCCGCGTAACAGACCATGTAATAGTATAAACAGCAACAGTACGTTTAGATACTGAAAACACTATGTCATTGATAGAGGAAATAGACAAAAATCGCTTGCCGCAACATGTGGCGATTATTATGGATGGAAACGGACGTTGGGCCAAAGCGCAGGGGAAAGACCGGAGCTATGGACACCAGGAGGGCGTTGTTTCCGTACGTAAAGTAGTGGAGGCGGCAACGGCTATTGGACTGAAGTACCTTACAGTGTACACCTTTTCAACAGAAAACTGGAACCGTCCGGAAGCTGAAGTGAAGGCGCTGATGAGCCTGCTTGTGTCGGCCATCCATCGTGAAACGCCGGATCTGATGAAGAATAATGTTCGTCTGATGGCTATCGGTAATCTGGATCGTTTGCCCGAAGATGCACATGCCACTTTGCTGGATTGTATAAAACAAACATCTGCCAATACAGGTACCACCCTCGTGTTGGCTCTCAGTTATTCTTCCCGCTGGGAGATAACGGAAGCTGTCAGACAGCTCGCTGTTCAAGTACAGGAAAAGAAAATAAACCCCAACGATATAACCGAGGCAGTTGTCTCGGACCACCTGACGACCAAAGGCATTCCCGATCCGGATCTGTTGATCCGTACCGGAGGAGAAAAACGCATCAGTAACTTCCTGCTGTGGCAGGCGTCTTATGCCGAATTCTTCTTTACCGATGTGTATTGGCCGGCATTCAGAGAAGAAGAGTTGTATGAAGCTATATTGTATTACCAGCAACGCGAACGTCGTTTCGGTAAGACAAGTGAGCAATTAATCTTATAAACAATAGCTGTTATATGTACAAAAGAATAGTGCTGTTTTTTATTTTCCTTGGCTTTGCCTGCGGAGCATTTGCCCAGGAAAGTGACACTACCCAGGTTGAAGCACCGGCAGAAGTGCCGGTCATTAATTATTCGTTATCACCGAAACGGTATAAGATTGCCGATATTAAGGTAACGGGTATTAAGAATTATGATGATTTCGTGTTAATCGGTTTTTCGGGACTATCGGTAGGTGATATAATCACCGTCCCCGGAGATGAGATTACAACAGCGGTAAAGCGTTTTTGGAAGCACGGATTGTTTTCGGATGTAAAAATCCTGGCAACCAAGATTGAAGGTGACGAGATCTGGCTGGAAATTCAGCTGAAGCAACGTCCCCGTATATCGGAAGTCAATTATCATGGTATCAAGAAAGGAGAAAGGGAAGACCTTGAAGCCAAACTGGGCTTAAAGAAGGGTTTCCAGGTAACTCCGAACCTGATGGACCGTGCGAAGATCGTTATTCAGAAGTTCTTTGACGGCAAAGGATTTAAGAACGTGGATGTGGATATCGTTCAACGCGACGACCTGGCCCATGAAGGCGAGGTGATCGTAGATATCAATATCGACAAGAATGAAAAGACTAAGATCCACCGTATCTATTTCGAAGGTAATGAAGCATTGTCTGCCAGAGACTTGAAGAAGGCGATGAAGAAGACGAACGAAAAGTTCAGTATTCCGAACGACTGGAAGACCAGTATCCTGGAGGCTTTCAGTACAAAGAAATTCACCACCGAAGAATATGAAAAAGATAAGGCTAACATTATAGCCAAGTATAATGAGCATGGTTATCGTGATGCCGTACTGCTTTCCGATAGTGTTGTCAACTTTAATGAAAAGAAGGTGGACATCTTCCTGAAGCTGGAAGAAGGAGACAAATATTATCTGAAAGATATTCGCTTCGTGGGTAACACACAGTATGCTTCAGATTATCTGGAAGCTATTCTGGGTATGAAGCCGGGTGAAGTTTACAACCAGAAGAAATTGACTGAGCGTCTGTCGACAGATGAAGATGCCGTGTCTAACGTATATTATAACAACGGTTACATCTTCTTTAGTGCCGACCCGGTGGAAGTGGATGTGGACAACGACTCCATCTCACTGGAAGTGCGTATCCAGGAAGGCCCGCAGGCTACCATCAACCGTGTAATCATTAATGGTAACGACCGTTTGTATGAAGATATCGTACGTCGTGAACTTCGTACCAAACCGGGTATGTTGTTCAGCCGTGAAGACCTGATGCGTTCCGTTCGTGAAATTGCCCAGATGGGACATTTCGACCCGGAAAACATGGATCCGAAACCGCTTCCCGACCCGGAGAACGGAACAGTGGATATCCAGTATAACCTGACATCAAAGGCAAACGACCAGATCGAATTCTCGGCCGGTTGGGGACAGACAGGTGTGATCGGAAAGTTGAGTTTGAAGTTTACGAACTTCTCCATGAAGAACTTCCTGAACCCGAAAACATATAAAGGTATCATCCCGCAGGGTGAAGGCCAGACGCTTACATTGAGCGGCCAGACCAACGGACGTTATTATCAGGCTTACAGTATTTCTTTCATGGATCCGTGGTTCGGTGGAAGACGTCCGAATACACTCTCTGTAAGTGCTTACTTCTCTAAACAAACGGATATCAGTAGTAACTACTATAATAACAGCATGTCGAATTACGGCGGTTATTATCCTGGTTACGGTTACGGTTATGGTGGTATGTATGGTGGCTACGGTGGTTATAACAACTACTATAATAACAACTACGAATTGGCATACGACCCGGATAAGTCTATCATGATGTTAGGACTTTCTGCCGGTTACGGTAAACGTATGAACTGGCCGGATGACTACTTCCAGTTCATGGCTACATTGAACTATCAGATGTATATCATGCATGACTGGGCATACTTCCTGGTACAGAATGGTACTTGCCATAACATAAACCTTGAATTGATGTTACAGCGTAACTCTATCGATAACCCGTTGTACACTCGTCGCGGTTCACAGTTCTCTCTGTCGGTAAGTGCTACTCCTCCTTATTCTTTGTGGGATGGAAAGGATTATGCCAACATGGATGATAACGACCCGAACAAGTTCAAGTTTATTGAATATCACAAGTGGAAATTCAAAGCTAAATTATTCTCACCGTTGGCACCTGCCGCAGTTAAGCGTACACCGGTGTTGATGACACGTGTAGAATACGGCTTCCTGGGATCTTACAACAAGCATAAACGTTCTCCGTTTGAAACCTTCTATATGGGTGGTGACGGTATGAGTGGATATTCAAGTACCTATGCTACTGAAACAATCGGTTTGAGAGGTTACGAAAACGGTAGTATCGCCGGTAACGGTGGCTACAACTCTTATGGTTATGCTTACTCTCGTCTGGCAATGGAATTACGTTACCCGTTCCTGTTGGAACCGTCTTCTACTATTTACGGTCTTGTATTTGTTGAAGCAGGTAACGCATGGAAAGATTTGAAGAGCTTTAATCCTTTCGACTTGAAACGTTCTGCCGGTGTCGGTGTTCGTATCTTCCTTCCGATGATCGGTTTGATGGGTATCGACTGGGCGTATGGTTTCGACAAGGTTGACGGCTCTCGTAGTGCAGGTGGTAGCAACTTCCACTTCATCATCGGACAGGAGTTCTAATAATAAATGATGGATTAATTGAAAATTAACAATTCCACGTTAAGCATTAACCATAATTCATTGGAACAAAGTAAACCCTCCGCTATATTTGTAGTCAGAGAGTGAAACTATAAAAAGAAAGTGTATGAAGAAGATTATTGTTTTGAGTTGTATGATGCTCCTTTGCTCTTTTGCCGGTATGGCGCAAAAGTTTGCTTTGATAGATATGGAATATATCCTGAAGAATATTCCGGCTTATGAGATGACAAACGAACAATTGAGCCAGGTATCGAAGAAATGGCAGAATGAGGTGGAAGCAATCCAGCAGGAAGCGCAGAATATGTATAAGACCTATCAGAGCGACTTAGTATTCCTGTCTGCTGAAATGAAGACAAAACGTGAGGAGGAAATCGTAAAGAAGGAACAGGAAGCGCAAGACCTGAAACGTACCTATTTCGGACCGGAAGGCGAATTATTCAAAAAGCGTGAAAGCTTGATGAAGCCTATACAGGATGAAATATATAATGCAGTGAAGGAAATATCGGAAGACAAGGGATATCAGCTTGTTGTTGACCGGGCTTCGGCTATGAGCATTATTTTTGCTTCTCCAAAGATAGATATCAGCAATGAAGTGCTGTTAAAGTTAGGATATTCAAAATAAATGCTTACATTTGTGCGCTTTATGCACACAAAATATAATTGATTAATAACAAGTAATATTTTATAGAAAATGAAGAAACTGATTATTTTATTGTTGATGATCCTCCCGTTAGGAGTTTTTGCTCAGGACATGAAAGTGGCAATTGTTAATACAAACGAGCTTATTCCTTTAATGCCTGAAGTAACTGCTATGCAGGAAACTTTGAAACAGATGAACGATAAGTACATGGGCGAAATGAAGACCATGGAAGATGAGTACCAGAAGAAATACGCAGACTATATCGCTCAGCAGGACTCATTAACTGAAAATATCAAACTGAGAAGAATGCAGGAACTTTCAGATATCGAACAGCGTGTTACTAACTTTACTCAGGTAGCTCGTCAGGATATGGATAAGAAACAACAGGAGTTGTTTGCACCGATCCAGGACAAAGTAAGAAACGCAATCAAAGCTGTAGGTGACGAAAAAGGATATGCTTATATCCTCGACTCTAACCCTGGTATGGTTCTTTACACTGGTAACACTGCAATCGATGCAACTCCGCTTGTAAAAGCTAAATTAGGTTTGAAGTAATAAAATCTAATGTACAGATACAACAAAGGATGCCTTTCTATGGAGGGCATCCTTTGTTGTATTATAAAAAGAAGGAAGAATATGTTTTCACAACAACCGGGTCCGATCGGGATCTTTGATTCCGGCTATGGAGGACTTACCGTATTTAATAAGATCCGTGAGGCAATGCCTGACTACGATTATATTTACCTCGGCGACAATGCCCGGACTCCTTATGGGCCACGCTCGTTTGAGGTAGTATACCGGTTTACCCGGCAGGCTGTGATGAAGTTGTTCTCCGAAGGTTGCCAACTGGTTATTCTGGCCTGTAATACGGCTTCGGCGAAAGCCTTGCGTACTATTCAGCAACGCGATCTGCCGGAGCTGGATCCGTCCCGTCGTGTGCTGGGAGTCATACGTCCGACGGTTGAAATGATGGACAGGATCAGTTTTACGAAACATATCGGTATTTTGGGTACTTCAGGTACGATCTCTTCACAATCCTATTCCCTTGAGATAGAGAAGATGTTTCCCCATATTACAGTTACAGGTGAGGCCTGTCCGATGTGGGTTCCTTTGGTAGAGAATAACGAGTTCAATTCTCCCGGTGCCGACTATTTTGTGAAGAAACATCTGGATCATATCCTTTCCCTCGATCCGGAGATTGACACATTGGTACTGGGATGTACCCATTACCCGTTGCTGATCGATAAGATCAAACAATATCTGCCGTCCGGCATCACCGTTTTTGCCCAGGGAGAATATGTCGCAGAGAGCCTGAAAGACTATCTGAACAGGCATCCAGAAATGGACAGGCGGTTAACCTGTCAGGGGAAATGCCGCTTCCTAACTACCGAGTCTGCCGGGAAGTTCTCAGAGGCCGCCTCTGTCTTTTTGAATGATCCGATAGAAGTGGAACAAATCTCTATTGATTAAGAAATCATGAGACAAACCCGGTATATCTTTCTATTGTTGCTGTTGCTTTGTAACTTGCGAAGTAATGCGGAAGAACTGGATACCTGGTTGCATGACAGAGGATTGGTCGATATCTCCGTGTTGGACTCAACGATCCGTGTACATTTGGTGTATGCGACTCCTGATAACTTTATGGGGGAGACGGTTTATACCGGGATAACCCGTGCCTGGTTGCATCCCGATGCCGCTCAAAAATTAGTTACAGCCCAGCGATTGCTGAAGAAAGAACATCCCGACCTGACGCTGGTAGTCTACGATGCCGCCCGTCCTATGTCGGTACAACGGAAGATGTGGAGGCTGGTACGTGGAACTGATAAAGTGAATTATGTGAGTAACCCGTCTAATGGGGGAGGCTTACATAATTACGGAATGGCAGTGGATGTGACCATCCTTGATCCGGCAGGAGAACCGCTGCCAATGGGTACCCCTTTCGATTTCTTTGGAGAAGAAGCCCATACCAATAATGAGGAAGCGCTGCTGGCTTCCGGGAAGATCACCCGAAAAGAATTCGACAACCGGCGTTTGCTTCGCCGGATAATGAAGAGTGCCGGCTTTCGTACGATCCCTTACGAATGGTGGCACTTTAATGCTTGTAGCCGGGCCGAAGCCCGGCAAAGTTATCCTGTGCTGGATTAACTGATATTCTTACCGAACGGTGTCAGTGCCAGTGCTGCCATCTTGAAATGCTGTCTGCCCCAGGGGATGCCGATAATCGTGATGCACAATAACAGACCGAATCCCAGATGAGTCAGGCAGATCCAGAAACCTCCCAATATAATCCAAAGTATATTCATCAAGATAGAAAGGCAACCACCCGAATTGCCGTTATCCGTCACTTTACTGCCGAAAGGCCATAAAGCCAGCAAAGCCAGTTTCATCGTCTGTAGCCCGAACGGTATGCCGATGATGGTAACCATTAGCAACAGGCTCGAGATCAAATACTCGATACTGGTAACCAGTCCTCCGAAAATTAACCAAATGATATTACCTAAAAATTTCATACGCAAACGATTTTATCTTGTTCACAAATGTAACATTATTCCGGTTAAAAGCAATAGTTATCGGAGCAGAAACCGGTAGGCACTGCTTCATCGACGGGTAGGCACCCATTTGAAACCTCCCTTGCTGTACGTTTTACTTCGTCGCCGGAAGTGTATCGGGTACTGCTGTTTTCATTTTTTGCATGCTATCCAGTTCTGCAAATACCTGTTGCTTTACAATGGCGAAGCTATCGCGCAGTTCCGGCTTGACCGGGAGCGAAGGAGGAGCTTCCATATTCAGCGGATTGATCGGCTGACCGTTTTTATGTACGCGGAAGTCCAGGTGAGGGCCTGTCGATAATCCGGTAGAACCGACATAGGCAATCACTTCTCCCTGCTGTACATGACTGCCTACTTGTATGCCTTTGGCGAACTTACTAAGGTGCATGTAAGTGGTCGTATAGACCGAATTATGTTTTACTTTCAGGAAATTTCCACCTCCACCCTGATATCCTTTGGCAACCACAGTCCCGGCACCGATGCTTTTGACAGGTGTACCGACAGGAGCGGCATAATCTACCCCATGATGCGCACGGTAACGCTTCAGTATCGGGTGGAAGCGGGCATTGGTGAAACGCGAAGTGATACGGAATATATCCAGCGGCGCTTTCAGGAAAGCCTTGCGCAGACTATTCCCGTCCTGATCGAAATATTCGAATACGCTGTCCTGGGTGAAAGGAATGGCAATGAACTCTTTTCCCTGATGGTTGAAAACCGCTCCCTGGATACCGTTTATATTCAACGCTGTCGTATCGTCGATATAAGCAATATCATATAAGACGCGGAACGAGTCACCTTCTTTTACGTCATAGAAGTCTATCTGCCAGGCAAACACGTCGGCAATATTGATAGCCAGTAGGGGATTGACCCCGTTCGACTGGAGAACATTCCAAAGGGAGGAATTCAATGTCCCTTCTACATAATGTCTTTTCAGCGTGATCGGTTTATTAAATTCGTAGGCACGGATCGTATCGCCCGTAAGATCGATCACTGCATAATCCGTACGCGACTTGGCAAAAGCGATATAACGGATCTGTGCCGTACTGTCCTGCATGGTGAATGTGTAATAATGCATACCGGCCTGTAGCTTGGTAGGATCGAGAACTTCGGTCGATGAACGGCTGATACTGTCGGCCATCAAAGCCGAGAAGCCAAGCCCTGAAAAGATAGATGCCGGATTATCCCCGTTCTTCATCTTATAGTCTTTTACATCCAGTGTGTCGATACAGACACCATATTGATAGGCGCGTTGCTGGCTGTCGATCCATTCGCTGTCGACTTCTTCTTCGGTTTGTTCGGGGGTGCTTTTACAGGAGAGACCTAGTATGAATAATAAGATCAAAATAGGTGCAATGCTGAATCTCTTCATTATATCCTCATTTAGTGTTTATCCGTCAGGCTACAAACTTACAGAAAATATGGAAAAGAATTATAGGGTATGTTTGCCTGCTTTGTACCGGTTTGTTAATGTTAACTAAATAGCGTACTTTTGCGGAACAATTTGGACGGATTTGACGTCTTATTCCTGTAAGTGATATAACAAATAGTATAGATTTATGAAAAGAGTAATTTTTTATGTAATGATGCTCCCGATGGTACTTGGGATGATGATTTCTTGCTCCGAAGCAAAAGTAGACGCTAAGAAACTGGAAGGCAAATGGAATGTAATAGAAGTGAAAGGTGAAAAGATCCTGAAAGAAGGACTACCGTATATGGAGTTTGATATGGCACAGAAGAAACTGCACGGAAATGCAGGCTGCAACATGTTCAATACTACCGTTACATTGGATGACAATAATGTGTCTTCCATCACAATTGCGCCGGGAGCAGCTACTATGATGGCCTGTCCGGATATGGCAACAGAAGATGCCATCATGAAAGCAATGGGTGACGTGAATGCCGTAAAAGCCGGTAGCTCTGAAAGCGAAATGTTGCTGGTAGATAAAGACGGTAATACATTGTTGGTTCTGTCTAAAAACTAATCGGAGATGAAGAAGTATTTATTTCTCTGTCTGGCTGTGGTAGGTATTGCCGTATTTGCCTCCTGTAAGTCGCAGAAAGCGGTGGTAGCATCGTTCTCTGACCTGGACGGTGAATGGAGTGTGGTTGAACTGAACGGAAAGAAGCTGGATCCGGCAGACAGTAAACAGTTGATTGTAATAGATGTTGCCCGTAAGCACCTGTCAGGTAACGCCGGCTGTAACCGGATGAATGGCAATATAGAGTATACGGATGCCCAGAAAAACATAATCAAGTTCCCGCAGGTTGCAACTACCCGTATGGCTTGTCCTGATATGCAAGCTGAACAGGAGTTTCTGGAAGCATTGAATAAGGTGGTACGTTTCCAGGCTGAAGGAAATGTGAAACCGGTGAATACGATTGCTCTCTATGGTACCGACAATGGAAAGTTGATGGTTATTCAAAAGAAATAAGTAATGTTGAAAAACGTTGGGGAGGCGGTTCTGTAATGGGATCGCCTTTCTTCTTTATATCCGGTTGCCGGGAATCTTTAGTGTAAAGCGGCTACCTTTGCCTTCTTTCGAACTGACCAGGATGTCCCCTTTCAACTGTTCGGCGATGGTCTTGCAGATAGAAAGTCCGAGACCGGTGCCCTGTGCAAATTCATTCTGTTTGTAGAAACGTTCGAATACTTTCTCGAGTGCATCTTCCGACATACCGATACCTGTATCTTCCACATAAATGTAAACCTGCTTTTCGTCTTTATTATATGTATATCCCAGCTTGATATATCCGCTCTTGGTGAACTTGACGGCATTGTTTATAAAGTTTGTGATAACCTGCGTAAAGCGGAAACGGTCTACGTGCACATCGATGGACACTTCAGGAATATCTTTTATAAATTGGATATGGGGAGGGATCAGCAGATGATGTGTCTGATAAAGCTCTTCCACTAAATCATTCAGTTTAAGAGTCTCGAAAGTAAAACTCATGCGGCCGGACTCGATGCGCGACAGCTCCAGGATATCGTTAATCAGCTTCAACAACAGGTTACTGTTCTTATTGATCGTATCTTTGAATAACTCTTTCTCTTCTTCTCCCAAGTCTTTTTCTTCCTGCAGGAGGTTGGAGAAACCGACGATGGCATTCAGAGGCGTCCGTATTTCGTGGCTCATATTGGCTAGGAAAGCCGATTTCATCTTATTGGCCTCTTCCGCTTTTTCCTGAAGAATGATGAGTTTCTGTTCTTTTTCTTTGAAAGACTGTATGTTCAGGCAAAGACCGAACACTGTTTGGTCTGGCTCTGTTTTATCTTCTCCCCGGTTGTAGCGTAACTCCCACCAGCTATATTTTTTCCCGCTGAAATTGAACCTGCATTGGATGGTCGTATCTTCCCAGATGTTGGAGTTGATATCCTGGATATGCTTGTTCAAATGCTCCTGGTCGTCCGGATGGGTCATGGATAACAGTTCGTCGAGCGACATTTTCCGAGGCTTGATCTGATTGGCTGTAAAGAAGTCATTCTCAAAAATGAATACCCCGTTTTCCAGTCGCCAGGCATACGTATTTCCGCCTTCCATTGCCAGCTGGAGGAAGCGCCTTTCTTGTATCAGGTTTATCTGTACCTGTCGTTTGCGCTTGTATTCACTCCTGTACAAATATAATAACTGGGTGATGATATAGATTACCAGGATTAAAAACAGAATGCCACCTATTATCATTGTTTTATGATAACGTTCGAAAAGGGGCATATTATAGATGACACTACCTGCCGGGAGATCTTTCTTTTCTATATTGAAACGCTGCATTTCATCCCAGTCAAAGGCATATACCTTCGGGCTTTCTTCCATAGGAAAGTCTGAAGGCTTACTTCCTTTTATTATGGCGGCAGCTCTTTCCGCTACAATTTCTGCTTGTATTTCCAATGTGGTGAAATAGCCGCCTGTAATTCCTTTCCCATCATTAAATCCGTTATTGATCACCGTAAAATTCGGAACATTGGCCAGACGTCCGATGGTTAACACATCAAAGTCAAGAATGATCTGCAAGCAGGCAGTGTATGGCTTGCTCTCGAAAATAGCCAGCAATCCTTTTGCTGAAAGATAAGCCGTTTCAGTAGTGTACAGGATAGACTTTCCCGGCTCCCCCGGACAAATATCTTCCGGATATTCATTCTTCTTTTGATGGTATAGGCCGATCCGTATGGTTCTGCCCGTACCTTTCACTTCTTCCTGGATAGTCTTGAATGACTCGCGCCCCATGAAACGTAGATGCTTAAAGAAAAGTATATTGGAGGAACCGTATAATTTCTCTATCAGTTCGATAGTCGTTATGTAATCCGGCTTATCCCAGAATCCGGTGAAGTTCGGGTGTTGTTCCAGCAAAAGCTGATTAGGAAAGTTTACGCCCGAGTAGACGACGGGTTTGGTTTTTCCCAGCGAGTGGTTACAAGCCATCAGGGTATAGGTGGCCTGGTCGTCGTTGACGAGTATGATATCCGGATTCCAGCCTTGGATCGAGTCAAGGTAGTGGTACATCCTGGCATTTTCTTCCGCTTCGTTATAGCGTTCGCTATCCAGGTAAAAGGTACGGATATCAGTCCGAATATCTTGGTTTTCCAGCTTTTCTCCGATCAGGTTGCTGAACTTGGAGTACGTGACAAGTTCTTCCGTATAAGAATGGATTACCAGTATCTTGTATACAGGCTCATTCGTATGCGTCTTAAATACCCCGGCTTTTGTTTCTGGAATGAGTAAAAGCAGGAAAAATAATATCTGTAGAACGTTTTTCAAGGAATACTCCTATTAATTTATTATACCCTTTTCTATTAATTTGCTTAATTCGATAATCGCACGCAAAGATAATTAAAAGGCTAACAAAATCAACGGATCTTAAGAAATAGTTATTTTTTAACGGGATAATCCGGATATAATAAATATTTCTTTCTCATTTGCTTGTAAGTATCCAGTTCCGGCTTCCAGCTTTCCCGTATATCTTCTTCCGTTAAACCCCTCACGATCTGGTATCTGAGTTCTTTTGTTCCGGCCAGTAAGTCGAACCATTGGGGACGAGAGAAGAAGAAGGCCTGGTCTTTCCCGGCTTTCTCGTAAAAATCCAGGAAGAAGCGCAAACTCAACCCACCCTCGAAAGGATATTCCCGAAGATCTACTCCATAACATTCTTTATCCTTTTGCAAAGGATTCGTATCGAATCCGGGAAGTGATACCGGTGTGAATGAGAAATCTCCATATTTCCTGTCCGGGAAGCCGATTACCTGAAACGGATAATAAGTTCCCCGTCCGATACTGACATTCGTTGCTTCAAAGAAACATAACGAGGGATACAGGCGGATCGACTGGTCGTTAGGCAGGTTGGGAGAGGGTTTGACCGGCAACCAGTAAGGATCGCCATGCCGCCAGTTCTCCATTTTGACAATATGCAGTTTGCAACTGTCGGGCGTACTCTTCAGCCACCCTTCGCTATTGATCATCCAAGCCAGTTCGCCGACTGTCAGTCCGTGCAGGATAGGCAGAGGATCTACACCTACAAATGATTCAAAGCCTTTTTTGCGGATCGGGCCGTCTACAAAATCATTCGGGTTCGGACGGTCGAGTACGATGAATTCTACACCATTTTCGGCACATGCTTCCATTACGTAATGCATGGTACTTATATAGGTATAGAAACGTACCCCCACATCCTGTATGTCGAATACGACCACATCCAGTCCCTGCAATTGCTCGGCTGTCGGCTTTTTATTCTTTCCGTAGATAGAAACAATAGGAATACCCGTTTTCAGGTCGCGACTGTCTTTTATATCGGCTCCGGCATCTGCCGTACCTCTGAAGCCATGTTCCGGGGCAAAAACCTTTTTTACCTGGATCCCTTTCTCCAACAAAGCATCCAGCAAATGTTTCTGTTGTTTCTCGAGGATAGAAGTTTGGTTAACGACCAGTCCGACTTGTTTGTCCTGCAACAGGCGGGTCACTACGTCCATTCTTTCAGCTCCGAGTACCAAGGGAGCCTGCGGTGTAATAGCCTGAATTTCGGGCAAAAGTATCATGCCAAGTAGCCAAAGTGTAAGTCTGAAAACTGTTTTCATAATCTGTTTCCTAATGTATCTTGGATGCAAAAGTAGCAAATGTTCGCATCATTAAAGCTATGGAAAGAATTAAAAGTGTTTATATTTAACATGTTTCGCATGAACCATCCGCTTCTTGGCAGTGTTGAAATGGCATAAACATAAATAAAGAATCATATGGCAACGAAATTACCAAGAATAAAGGAAAAAGCGAAGACAGAAGCTTTAGTGTTGGATCACAAGGAAGAACGTTATCCGGTGCAGCAGGTGGCTACCAAAGGGGAAATAACAAAAAAGGAAGTAAAAGAAGCTGTACGTGAAATAAATCCGGACGAAGATAGTCTGGGCTGCCGGGGATGATTTTGTTTCATGCTAGTGAAACAACTGTTTCACCCTGATGGAACAACTGTTTCTCCTAGGTGAAACAAAATTATGTCAGGGAGAAGCAAGCACTGATCTCAGGGGAAATATTTGGGGATGTCAAAGAGTAAATTATATATCTTTGCGGTCTGAATGCAAAACATAAATAAAAATGAACCCTATTGATATTATTTCAAAATATTATCCGGCGGAGTCGGAAGCCTGGCATATTTTAGTAACACATAGCCGCAGCGTGACAGACAAAGCCTTGAGCCTTGCCCGCCTGCATCCGGAAATGGAGCTCGATCTTCCGTTTATAGAGGAAGCGGCTATGCTTCACGATATCGGTATATTCCTGTGCAATGCACCGGAGATAGATTGCCACGGTTCCGCAGAATACATTTGTCACGGCTATTTGGGTGCCGACCTGATGCGGCAAGAAGGTTTCCCGCGTCATGCCCTGGTTTGCGAACGGCATACAGGAACCGGTATCACCTTGGATATGATAGAACAAAGGCATCTTCCGTTGCCCCACCGGATAATGGTGCCGGTTTCGTTGGAAGAGCAATTGATTTGCTTCGCCGACAAGTTTTACAGTAAGACGAAATTAGACAAAGAGAAGCCGGTCGAGAAGGTAAAACAGGGTCTTGTAAAGTATGGCGAGGAGACTGTAATACGTTTTGATAACTGGTGTAAACTCTTTTTAGGGGAATAAAAGCTGAAGGGCTCATTAATTTGTTATACATTTGCAAGCTGTAACGGATCGGTTGAGGCTCAACCGGCACTTGTCAACTTAATTAATGAAATACAGAGGTTTAATTATCCTATTATATTTCCTCGCCGGGGCTTTGATGATGTATTCGCAGGAGCTGGTTGCCCCGACGGATACTGTGTTGGCTGTTGTGGGGGATACGATAGTTCCGGTCGCAACTGACAGTACGGCACTGGCTTCTGATTCCATTCCTAAAAAACAGACCGGTCTCGACGCACCTGTTGCTTATCAAGCAAAGGACTCTATTGTCATGACTGCCGGTAACTGGGCTTATCTGTACGGTGAAGGTGATGTAAAATACCAGCAAATCGGATTGCAGGCTGAAGTGATCGAGATGAATATGGACAGTAGTCTGGTATTCGCCAAATTCGGTCTCGACTCTATCGGCGAGGAGTTCGGTTACCCTTTGTTTAAGGACGGCGACCAGGAGTATGAATCGAAGACGATGCGCTATAACTTTACTACCCGGAAAGGATATATTACGGATGTGATCACCCAGCAGGGGGAAGGTTATGTAACAGCCGGCCGCACGAAGAAGATGGAAGACGATGTAATGAACATGGTAGGCGGTAAATATACGACCTGCGATGAGCACGACCATCCCCACTTTTATATTCAGATGACTAAAGCGAAGGTTAGGCCTAAAAAGAATATCGTTACCGGGCCGGTCTATATGGTTATCGAAGATGTGCCGCTGTATCCTATCGGGTTGCCTTTCTGTTTCTTCCCATTTTCGAGCACTTATTCTTCCGGTGTGATCATGCCGACTTATACCGACGACTCCAATCGGGGGTTCGGTTTACGTGACGGTGGATATTATTTCGCTTTAAGCGATTATGTCGACCTGGCTGTAACAGGGGAAATATATACGAAAGGGTCGTGGGGGCTTCAGGCGCAATCTTCCTATAGAAAAAGATACCGGTTCTCCGGTAATTTTAATGCCGCTTATCAGGTCACGAAGTTTGGTGACAAGGGACTTCCCGATTATAGTCTGAATAAAGACTTCCGGTTGAACTGGACACATTCGCAGGATCCCAAGGCGAATCCGTACCGTACATTCTCTGCTAGTGTGAACTTCTCGACCAGTAGTTTCGACCGTAATAAGGCAAGTGGTTTCCTGAATCCCAATAACTCCGACGCTATCTCGAATACGAAAGGTTCGAGTGTCAATATTACGCAGCGTTTCCCGAATGCTCCATTGTCGCTTTCAGCTACAATGAACGTCAACCAGCGGTCGAGCGACTCTTCTGTCGCAGTCACTTTTCCTAACTTGACGATTACATTGAGCCGTATCTATCCGTTCAAGCGTAAGAATCCGATCGGAAAAGAGCGTTGGTACGAAAAGATCTCGATGAGCTATTCGGGATATTTCAAAAATAGTATTACTACAAAGGAAAACTTATTGTTCAAGTCGAATCTGATCAAGGACTGGAAGAACTCGATGGAACATAGTATTCCGGTCAGTGCTACTTTTACTGCATTCAAGTATATCAATATCTCCCCTTCATTCAATTATAAGGAAAGCTGGTATACAAGCAAGATAACGAAACAGTTCGACCCGCAACTGAATAGACTGGTAGACCGTGATACTACCTACGGTTTTTATCGTATCTACAACTATAATGCCTCTGTTTCTGCATCAACTACTTTATACGGTATGTATAAGCCGCTTCCTTTCCTGGGAGACAAGGTGCAGGCAATCCGTCACCGTATGGAGCCATCTATCAGTATCAGTGCAGCTCCTGACTTTGGAAGTAGCATTCATGGTTTCTACGATCATTATCAGTATATCGATGCTAACGGCGAACAGGTCGATTATGTATATTCTCCTTTCGCACATAACGGCTCTATTCCCGGCGGAAAGCAGGGAAGTTTGAACTTCTCTTTGGATAACAACGTTGAAATGAAGATCAAATCGGATAAGGACAGTACCGGTATCCGTAAGATTAGTCTGATCGATAAGCTGTCGTTGGGTATGAGTTATAATATGGCAGCCGACTCATTCAAATGGAGCGACCTTTCTGTCGGTCTGCGTCTGAAGTTCTCAAAGAATTATACCTTGAACCTGAATGGGCAGTTCGATACATACACCTATCAGGCTGACAGCAAAGGAAATCCTATCAGGGTCGATGTTCCACGTTGGAAAGCAGGTAAAGGTATCGGGCGTTTACGTTCTACCGGAACAAGCTTTTCCTATACCTTCAACAACGATACCTTCAGGAAATGGTTCGGAGGAGAAACGGATAGCAACATACCGGAAGAGAATATTGGCGACGGCGAACTGGAAGACCTGACCGCCGAGAACCCGAATGACGCCACCGTGCCGGAAGAGAAAGAAGGCGGCCGTTTACGTGGAAAGAAGAAAGATACCGGTGAATATGACGCGGACGGCTATCTGATCAGTAAGATTCCTTGGAGTTTGTCATTCAATTATAGCATGCAGTTGCGTTATGGAGATTTCGATCCGAACAAATTGGAATATAAATATGCATTAACGCATGCCTTGAGCTTTAACGGAAACATCCAGCCGACCAAGAACTGGAGTTTCAACTTCAATGCTACTTACGACTTTGACAATAAAAAGATCTCGTACATGACATGTAATGTGACACGTAACCTGCACTGTTTCCAGATGTCGGCGAGCTTCGTGCCGGTAGGGCCGTATAAATCGTACACTTTCTCGATCGCGGTAAGTTCTTCCCTGCTGAAAGACCTGAAATATAACCAGAGCAGTAATGTGCGTGAAGGACAAACCTGGTATTAATCATATAACCTAGATATAAAAGAAAAGGCGATGAAAACTATTCATCGCCTTTTCTTTTATATTCTGTTAGCCTTTTACCATTCAATCGGTGTCTGGCCGGTAGCAATCAGGTAATCGTTCGCCTTGCTGAAATGCTTATTCCCGAAGAACCCGCGGTAAGCGGAAAGGGGAGAAGGGTGTGCCGACTTTAATATCATATTACGCGAAGCATCGATAAACGCCCCTTTACGTTGTGCATACGATCCCCAAAGGATATAAACGATATGGCTGCGTTCTTCCGCCAGTTTGTGGATAACGGCATCTGTAAATGTCTCCCATCCCCTGTTCTGATGTGAACCGGCCTGGTGGGCACGCACAGTCAGCGTAGCGTTCAGTAGTAACACTCCCTGGTCAGCCCAGCGCAACAGGTTTCCACTGGTAGGCATCGGCTTTCCCAGGTCGCTTTCTATTTCCTTGAATATATTGAGGAGAGAAGGGGGGAAAGGCGTTCCATCCTGTACAGAGAAACAAAGTCCATGCGCCTGTCCCGGTTCATGGTAAGGATCTTGTCCCAATATAACCACTCTGACCTTGTCGAACGGGCAATGCTCGAAAGCATTAAAGATATAAGGGCCGGGAGGATATACGGCTCCCTGGCTATATTCCCGTTTGACAAAGTTGATCAGCTCGTTAAAATAACTTTTCTCAAATTCAGGAGCTAACCGTTCTTTCCAGCTTTCTTCAATCTTTACATCCATAGTTTTATATTATATCAAGTGCATACCAGCAGCACGGGCTTCCTGACGCATTTCTTCCGGCCAGATACTTGCCTGGATCTCTCCGATATGAGCTTTACGCAGATAGAACATACACAGTCGGCTTTGTCCGATACCACCACCGATACTTTGAGGCAGTTCGCCGCTCAGCAGGCGTTTGTGGAAGTATAGTTCTCTCTTTTCTTCGGCATTGCAGATCGCAAGCTGACGTTCCATCGCTTCCCTGTCTACACGGATACCCATAGAAGATAGTTCCAGCGAGCGGTTCAGTACTTCATCCCAGACAAGCAGGTCGCCGTTTAGTCCGGTTTGACCGTTTTCTGCCACAGTCGACCAGTCGTCGTAGTCCGGAGCACGTCCGTCGTGTTTCTCCCCGTTGCTCAGTTTGCATCCGATACCGATAATGAATACAGCTCCGTATTCCTTGCAAATGGCGTCTTCCCGTTCTTTCGGTGTAAAGGTAGGATATTTTTGTAACAAATCCTCGGAGTGTATGAAATGAATCTGCTGGGGAAGTGTCGGCCTGATATTGGGGAACATTTCGTAAACCAGATATTCCGTGCGCACCATAGCGGCATAGATACGGCGTACGATCTCTTTCAGGTATTCAATATTGCGTTCGCTGGGGCTCATCACCCGTTCCCAGTCCCATTGGTCGACATAGAGCGAATGAAGGTTGCCGAGTTCTTCGTCCGAACGGATCGCGTTCATATCGGTGTAAATACCGTAACCTTCTTCTATATTATAATCGGCCAGCGTAAGACGTTTCCATTTGGCCAGTGAATGTACGATTTCGGCTTTGGAGTCGTTCAAATCCTTGATAGGGAATGTTACGGCGCGTTCGGTACCGTTCAGGTCATCATTGATACCCATCCCTTTAAGTACGAACAAAGGTGCCGTAACACGGCGCAGCCGTAGTTCGGAAGATAAGTTTTGCTGGAAAAAATCTTTGATTTTCTTGATCCCCATTTCTGTTTGGGATAGGTTAAGCAAAGCTTTATATCCTGCAGGTTTAATTAAATAGCTCATATACTTGTTGTGCTTTGTGTTTGTAAATTATGCGTGGCAAAGATAATGATTAATGGCAAAATAGCAATGTAGATGTCTCTTTTATTTGCAAAATGGCAGGATATATGGCTAAGAGAGTTGCAAAATATCAAAACATATGTTGTGCAGCAGAAAAAGAAAGAAAGCAAAAACTCTTAGCCCCTACATTTGCTTTCCTGCGATATTATATTTACTTTTGCACCGTCTTTGGCCTGGTAGCTTAGTGAATAGAGCGTCAGATTCCGGTTCTGAAGGTCGAGGGTTTGAATCCCTCCCGGGTCACATTAAACGGCAGTAAACAAAAGCGACATCTTTAACAGGGTGTCGCTTTTTGTATTTTATAGTGTATCATTTGTAGTTAGAAAGCTATTAGGTTACAAGGAGTGGAAGCAATGAACATTTCTTTACTTCCTTTGTTTTATATATAGTTATTAATCTTATGTAAAAACTAGATAATATGTTGGCGATATACAGATTTTTATTCCCGTCTAAGCCGGACGGAACAACTATTTCCCTGTTGTTATTGGCGTTACGTATCCTTTTCGGAGGATTGTTATTAACTCATGGCATCCAGAAATGGACTAACTTTTCGGAAATGTCGGCTGTATTCCCTGATCCGCTGGGAGTTGGTAGCCAGGTTTCACTGGGGCTTGCTATCTTTGGGGAACTGGCTTGTTCGATAGGATTTATCTTCGGTGCCTTGTACCGCCTGGCTATGATCCCGATGATCTTTACCATGTGTATGGCATTTTTCGTTATTCATGGTAATGATGCTTTTGCGGTAAAAGAGCTTGCCTTTATTTATTTGGTTGTATTTATATTAATGTATATAACCGGGCCGGGTAAATTCTCGATAGACAGGTTTATCTCTGTGCCTTTGTCGAAAAGAAGGTGATGTATAAATGTGATATAATAGAAAAGTCCGTTAATCTTTCGACTAACGGACTTTTTATTTAGTGGGCGTTGACGGATTCGAACCGCCGACCCTCTGCTTGT
>ULWH01043973.1_pt1 | contig 36584 bp, 31 predicted proteins | sample 1960201 | NCBI WGS metagenome assembly ULWH01 (sample SAMEA4835808, study PRJEB28245) | human gut metagenome | biome: gut microbiome; material: fecal sample | place: Denmark | collected 2008
GACTATGTCGCGCCAAAGGCCGGCGACTACGCTCTCGAGCTTGCGCACAAGCTGTCGGAAATGGTACAGTACGAAACGGTGTCGCACGCGAATGTTGATGAGGCCGAGAAATTCCTCGGCTTCCATAAGCTTTTGGAGAAGCTGTTCCCGCTGGTGCACAAAAATCTGGAGAAAACCGTCATCGACGGGAACCTCCTGTTCCGCTGGAAGGGCACGGGCGACGGGGCCCCGATACTTCTGATGAGCCATCAGGACGTTGTTCCCGCCGAGGGCAAGTGGGAGCATGAGCCGTTCTCGGGCGATATCGCCGACGGCAAGGTGTGGGGCCGCGGAACGTCGGATACCAAAGCCTCCGTCATGGCGTTCTTCCAGGCGGTCGAGGAGCTGCTCAAGGAGGGCTACACGCCCAAATGCGACGTGTACCTCGCCTCGTCCTGCACAGAGGAGTGGGCCGGCGACGGTGCGCCGAAGATAGTCAGGGAGCTGCAAAGGCGCGGCGTTGAGCTGTTTCTTGTCTGCGACGAGGGCGGCGGCATAATCTCCGAGCCCATCGGCGGCGTGAAGGGCAACTTCGCCATGGTCGGCGTGTTCGAAAAGGGCAAGGGCGACGTTAAATTCACGGCGCGCTCCACCGGAGGACACGCAAGCGCTCCGACGAGGAACACCCCTATTGCGCGGCTTGCGGCCTTCGTTAACGACGTTGAGACGCACAACTATTTCCGCCGCGAGTTCCCTCCCGAGGTAGCGGCAATGTTCGGGAAGCTTGCGCCGTACGCCGCGTTTCCGCTCAAGCTCGTCATGGGCAATCTGTGGCTGTTTGCTCCGCTGCTCAAGCCCGTGCTCGGCAGGATCAGCGCCCAGGCCGGTGCGATGCTGCAGACAACGATTGCATTCACCATGCAGTCGGGCTCGGACGCGTGCAACGTTTTGCCGCAGGAGGCGACGGTGAGCGCGAACATGCGCTTTATCCCGCATCAGGGCGAGAAGGAGAGCCTCGATATAATCCGAAGGCTCGCCGAGAAGCACGGACTTGAGATGGAGGTCATCCACTCGAACGACTACACCCCCGCCGTCGATATAAACGGCGATGCATTCCGCCAGGTCGAGGCCGTGATAAATGATACCTTCCCAGGTCTGCCGGTGAGCCCGTACGTCATGACGGGCGCTACAGACGCGCAGTTTTATCAGCCCGTGTGCAAAAGCTGCATTCGCTTTGCGCCGGTAATATACGGTCCGGAGCAGATGAAGGGCATGCACGGGCTGAACGAAAATATTGAGTACAACTGCCTGCCCGGTGCGGTGAGCTTTTACAAAAACCTCATCCGAGCCCAGGAAAAGCGCTGATATACCGCAAAAATGCTCTGCCGTTTGGCAGAGCATTTTTTATGCATTTTCAATTCTATTGCTCCCTGAGCTCGGTCAGGGCAACGAGCAGGCGCGACATTATGGCAGCCGACTGGCCGCGGGTCGCTATTCCGTCGGGGTCGAAAGCTCCGCCGGGATAGCCATGTATGACGCCTATATTCGCCATCACATCGACGGCCTCGCGGAAATACTCCGGGATGCTGCCGTAATCGCGGAAATCGTTGTGACCCTTGAGGCCGTCGAGCGTTGCCTCGCTCACGCCGAGACGCAGGAAACGATACGCGAACGCCGCCATCTGTGCGCGGCTGATGTTTTCATCCGGCCTGAAGGTATTGTCGCCGTAGCCCATGATGATACCGGCTCTTGTGCCCCACTTTACGGCCGCAGCGTAGACCGTCGATATATGTGCCGCGTCAGCAAAGGCAAGCGAGGTATCAGACACCGCAGGGCGGCCGCCCATGTTATAGAGCATCATTATAAACTGCGCACGGGTGACGTTATTTTCCGGGCGAAACGTCCCGTCGCCGCAGCCGTTTACGATATCGGCCATGTAGCAGGTTATGATATAGTCGTGATACCAGCCGGAGATATCGGAAAAGGGCTCGGTTTTATCGGCGCATATGAGCTCGGCCGAGCCGAAGCTCACGCCGACGCCGATCTCTATCGCCTTCCAGCCGGCAACGGAACCTGCGTAGTAAACGCTTTTTAGAGCGTAAACATCGTCAAGGGCGCTGTCGCCGATGCGCTGTAAGCTCCTCGGCAGGGTAATCGTTTCGATAAGGCCGCAGCCGGAGAACGCGCCGCTGCCGACGGCGGTCACGCCCTCGGAAACTACAAGCTTTCTCACCTCGCCGCGCTTATCGTACCACGGCGCGTCGCCCGATTCAAAATCGGCCATGTCGCCTGTTCCGGATACCGTCAGCACTCCCGCAGAGCTTATCTCCCAGCGAACATTTTTGCCGCACGAGCCATCGGCCAGCGCGGACGCCGGGAGCAGCGCGCAGAGCATTAAAAGTGCAAGCACTGCGCTCAGTGTTCGTTTTTTCATTAAAATCTCCCTGTAAAAATAACTCCACGTCGGGGACGTGGAGTTATTAAAATCATTGCCTGATCACTTGCCGAGCATGGCGGTGCGGTGGATGAACGCAACTGCCTCGCCGCGGGTGCAATCGTTTGCGGGATAGAAGTGGCCTGCGCCGTCGCCCTTGGTGATGCCGTTGTTGGCAGCCCATGCGACCGCATCCTTGTACCAGTTCTGGGTCAGGTCGGTGAAGTTGATGGTCGGGGTGACCTTCTTCTCGCCGTCAAGACGCCACAGCATGGTGACGATCTGTGCGCGGGTGCAGGTCTCGTTGGGAGCAAACTTGTTGTTGCCGACGCCGTTGACGATGCCCTTTTCGACCGCCCATGCGACTGCTGCCTTGTACCAATCCTGAGTCAGGTCGGTGAAGGTGGCGGCATTCTTTGCGGTGGGCTTGTCGTTCATGCGCCAAAGCATGGTGACGACCTGTGCGCGGGTGAGCTTGCCGTCGGCGCGGAACATGCCGGTATCGTCGCCCTCGACAATGCCGTTCTCCCATGCCCACATGATGTCGCTGTAGAACCGGTCGGTGGACTTAACGTCGGAAAACGGATTGTAGCCGGTCTGCTTTGCGTCGCAGCGTGAGCAGACGCCCTTGACGAAGTTGTGGCCGAGAGCCTTGATATCCTTGCCCTTTTCGAGGGTCACATTGCAGCGGGTGCAGACCTTATCGCCGGTGTAGCCGGCCTCGGTGCAGGTCGCGTCCTTGGCGTTAACGAGCTTGGGATCGTGGCCGAGAGCGGGAACGGTCTCCTGACCGGAGAGAACTTTCTCACAGACCTTGCAGACGGTACCCTTGCTTATGCCGGGCTCGGTGCAGGTGGGAGCCTTTGCTTCGACAGCAACGGGGGTGTGATCGACCATCTTGGTCTTCTCGCCCGGCTTCATGACCTCGCCGCAGAACTTGCAGACGACATCGCCGGTGTAGCCTTCCTCTGTGCAGGTTGCTTCCTTGACGTTTGCGAGCTTGTCGGATGCGACGTGCTTGGTCTCCTGAGCAGGATGACTAGTCACAATTTTGCCGTTCGCATCTTTTTCGTAAACCTTGCACTCGGTGCACTGCATTACAGAAAGGCCTTCATGGTTGCAATCTGCGGCAACAAGAACACGCGCCTTAAAATCGTGGCCGGGAGCCTTGATGACCTGACTTGTAGCATCGCTAAGATCGTCCGGATTAGTTTTTCCGCAAACACTGCACTTCTGTACATTAGTATAAATCATACCGTCCTCGGTGCAGGTTGCATCTTTTTGCTTATAGTCGACCCAAGTGTGGCCGAGCTTCGCTATAGTGCCGTCCGTAACAACCGTACCATATCTGTTGACAAAGTATGTTTCTACTTTACCTTCACTGTTGAGTTTGGCTCTCTTCTCATAGCTTCCGTTTTCGGTGCAGGTGGGAGCTTTAGCTTCCTCAACAGTCCATGTGGTGGCCGGAGCAGAGATGGACTTGCCGCCCGTCCAGCTGCACTTGTCACAAGTGATGATGTCTCCCTTGCATGCAGCATAGCTTCCGTTTGCGTCAGGAGTGCATCTGCCAGGAGTTTTCACTTTAATGGTATGAGTGGTCTCTTCACCGGGCTTGACAAATTCTTTGCAGTCAGGGCACATCAAATCGCCGCTGTAATCATAAACTTTAACTGTTCTTATTGCTACGTATTCGCCGGTTTCCTTATCGAGCTCAACTACGTATCCATTTACAGTCGTCTGATGAGAAGCTGTGGATTTGAGCTGCACAGGCTTGCCCTGCTTATCTGTCATATCGGCAGTTGCGGGAACAAGCAGGCTCTCTTTTTTATGGCCGGGATTTGTAGCGGAGAACATTTTAGTAACCGTTGCGGACAGCGTATTACGCTCAGCAAGGCTGAGGCTGCTGTTTTTGGCTACATAGTCCATTGCCGCAGCTGCATTGGCGATGAACTCTCCAGCTCCGCAGTTCTTGCAGACGACATAGCCCCAGCCGTCATACAGGCAGGTGGGAGCTACTTCGACATGGAAATCAGAGTAGTTGTGCACAAGGGCTTTTTCGCTCTCAAAGTATGTATTCTTGCCGTCTTTGTCTTTGAAATCCTTGACATTAAATGCCTTACCGCAATCCACACAGTAGCTGACGGTCAGACCGACCTTGTCACAACCGGCCTTCTGCACTACAACTATCTTGTTGGTCTTGCACGTATGAATCCATTTGTTAGCAAACGGAGTGATCGTGACATCTCCGATAACCTCACCGCAGTCCTTACAGATCGTGGCACTAACACCAGCGACCTTATTCTTGGCGTCTTTCTCAACTGTGACGGTTTCCTTGTTCGTATGCGCACATGCCGTCGTCTCCGCCGCAAAAACAGCGGAAGCCGGCAGCAGGGACGCGATCATGAGAACCGCCATCAGCATGCTGATAAGTCTCTTTTTCATGTTTCCTCCTGTAATATTTCATTATGTTGGATTTTTATGCCGCACTTTCCTGTAGCGGCAATCGGTAGTTAGATTATAACATATATGCCCGGTATGTCAAGATAGAACCGCCGGCATATGCGCAAAGCCCGCTCAAAAACCGTGCGGGCTTGTTACAAATCAAATCACCGCACAACGGGGTAGGCTGTGCTGTCGCTGTAGTGCCACCACTCGCCGGAGTAGCCGACAAAGCCTGCGGCGGTCATGACAGCTTCGAGATAGCGTGCGTTCTCCCCAGCGGTCTGTGATACGTCGCTGTAATCGCGGTCGGCACGCGAGGTAAAGTCATCAAAGCCGGAGGGCATCTCGACCGGGTCGCCGTTTGTGCTCACGAGGCTTATATCGACGGTATTTCCCCTGCTGTGCTTTGAAAATCCCTTTGTAGGATCGGCAACATACACGGGGTTCGGGCACACCTCCCACAGGCGGTACTGCGCACTCACCGGGCGGTAAGCGTCCCATATGAGCAGGCTGTAGCCATCCTCCGCAAGCTCGCGCTGCGCGGCGGCGAGCTTTTTCACCGTGCCGTATCGCAGATACGCCGTGCCGTCATCGTAAATGACAACTCCCGTGAAGTTGTCGGTCGTCGCGTATTTCAGGTCGGTGATGATATCCGGGATGTAGTCTTTTACCCTTACGAGCTCATCGTCCGCCGGGACCGGAGTCGGCGCAGGAGCAGGCGTCAGCGTGGGTGCCGGTGTCCGAGCCGGTACGATCGTCGGCGCCGGCGACGGGCGCTCTATACTATCGGCACAGGCGGTCAGCAGCATAAGCAGCATAAGCGCCGCCAGCAAAAGTGCAATGCGTCTTTTCATTAATAACCGTACCTCTTTCTCTTACCTATCAGGAACAATACCGTTGCGATGATTGACATGATCTCCGCTCCGACGATGGACAGCCATATGCCGTCAAGCTCCCAGATGAGCGGGAACAGCATCACCGCCGCAAGCTGGAACACAAGCGTTCGAAGGAAGGATATCAGCGCACTGGTAAGGCCGTCGTTGAGCGCGGTGAAGAATGATGAGCCGAAGATCGAAAAGCCCGAGAACAGAAACGCAAACGAAAATATGCCGAAGGCATGCACCGTCATGTCAAGCAGCTTATCGTCGTAGCCGACGAAAAGTCTGCCCAGCGGCTCGGCAAGCAGCTGACCGGCAGCGAACATGCACACCGCGCACACAGAGATTATGCGCAGACTGCGCGACAGCAGTCCCTTGAGCTCCTCCCTGTTCTGTGCGCCGTAGTTAAAGCCGATTATCGGCGCTGTGCCGACGGCATATCCGATAAAAATCGCCTGGAATATCATACTGACGTACATGAGAACGCCGTAGGCCGCAACGCCGTCCTCGCCCGCGTATTTCATCAGCTGGACATTATAGAGCATGCTCACGATCGACATGGAGACGTTGCTCATAAACTCCGACGAGCCGTTGCCGCAGGTCTTCAGGAGCGCTCTGCCGTCGAACTTGAATTTCACAAGGCGCAGCCGGCTCGTGTTCTCGCGTGAAAAATATACGAGCGGTATCACGCCGCCTATAAACTCGCTGATCGCAGTTGCGGCAGCTGCTCCGGTCACACCGAGCGGGATGACCGCGACGAGCAGTGCGTCAAATATCATGTTCGCAACGCCGGAGGCCACGGTGACATACAGGCCGAGCTTCGGCTTTTCCGCCGTTGAAAAAAGGCACTGGAACTCAAACTGCAAAATGTAAAACGGCAGAGCCAGCAGGATTATACGGCCGTAGATAATGCTCTGCTCCAGAAGCTCGCCCTCCGCACCCATGAGCCTTGCCACGGGGCGCAGCAGGAAAAATCCGAGCGCCGCAAGCACCACGCCGCAGGCCGCCGACACGACGATGATGAGAGTGAATATCTCGTTTGCCTTGTCGGATCTGCGCTCGCCCATGGTTTTTACGATGAGCGCGCCGCCGCCGGTTCCGAACATAAAGCCGATGCATCCGAGCACAAGCAGCAGCGGCATGATCAGATTGACCGCCGCAAACGGAGTTTTGCCGGCATAGTTAGAAACAAAGAAGCCGTCAACGATGTAGTAGATCGACGTGAACAGCATCATGATGATAGACGGCAGGCAGTAGCGCAAAAGGCGCTTATAATCAAAGTGATCGGAAAGCTTTATAGCATTCATGCCTTGACCTCCCCGACGCGGGCGCGCATTGCCGAAAGATAATCCTCGGTAAGCCGGAGATATCTCTCCAGCTCGTCCGGTGGCCATGAGCCGAGAACGTCGTTTTCGACAGCAATCACCTGCGCAACGGTGCGCTCGGCAAGTGCCGTTCCCTCAGGCGTCAGAACAACGGTCTTATGCCTTGCACCGCTGCTCGCTGTGGTGACGCTGCCCCCGGCCTCGAGCTTGCGCAGAGCGGAATTGACCGTCTGCTTCGTGAGTCCCGAGAAGTCGCAGATATCGCGCAAGGGGCATACTCCGCCCTCGACGTGCAGGGTGTAAAGTATCTGAAATGCGCTGTCCGACAGGCCGAGCCGCTGCGCAAGCTCGTGATACAGCGCGTCCGTTTCGCCTACAAGACGGTTAAAGCGCCGAAGCTGTTTTGACTGATGTATCATGCTCATTTCACCTTTAGTCCGAAATCATACTTGCGGATTATAGTACGATTTCGGACTGTTGTCAAGCACAAAGATATGAAAAATGCACCGCATGGTTTCCCATGCGGTGCGGCGTATTTTGTGGGGCGCTGCTTCGCCCTTTCCTGTAGCATCAAGCTAATTTATTATAACATATTTTTCGCATTCCTTAAATATGTATTACTTCCAAACCCGTCTATAAATATTTATGCGTTTTACACAAAAACATTAATTTTCGCACGAATTTCCGGGCATACAGGCAAAGCGCCGGGGAAAAAGCCTCTGCGCTTTGGGTTATGTCCTGTTATGCTGCTGCTTACTGTGCTCTGTACAGGAAAGTGACGACCTGTGCGCGGGTGCAGGTGTCGTTAGGTGCGAATCTGTTGCCGCCTACGCCGGTGGTGATGCCGTTTGCGACTGCCCAGTTGACGGCGTTGTAGTAGAACGCCGTCGCCGGAACGTCGGTGAAGCTGCTGGCCGTGCTCGCTGCCGGCGAATTCTCCGCACGGTGCAGGAATGTCACTACCTGACCGCGAGTGCAGCTGTCGTTCGGGGCAAACCTATTTCCGCCTACGCCGGTGGTGATGCCGTTTGCGACCGCCCATTTGACCGCCTCGTAGTAGAATGCGCCTGGCTGAACGTCGGAAAAGCTCACATTCGCGCTCACCGTCGGCTTACCAGCCGCGCGCCACAGGAATGTTACGACCTGGCCGCGCGTGCACTGTCCGTTGGGGTCAAAGCGATTATTGCCCACGCCGGTGGTTATCTCATTCTCGACCGCCCACTTGACGGCGTTTGCGTAGAACGCGTCGGAGGGAACGTCAACAAAGCCGCTCGGCGTTACGGGATCAACGGGCTCGATAGGGTCAACAGGATCAATCGGGTCGACCGGGCCGAACGAAGAATAGTGAATTCTCACCGAAGGCAGCCAGTAATTATACTCACCTATTCTTATTTTATTCCACTGCTCTTTCGTACCTGAATAATATATATCAGTAAGTGCCGTCATCCAAAATGCTGATTCGCCAATGCTCGTCACGCTGCTCGGCATTATCACATTTGTCAGGTTCTTGCAGCAGGAAAATGCAGCGTTGCCGATACTTGTCACACTGTTTGGAATCATATAAGAAGCATCAGTTTTCCCCTCAGGGCATAAAACAACCTCTGTTTTATCCTTATTAAAAATAACTCCGTCAACAGAACTATATACCGTATTTGCATTGGAAACGTTTATGCTCGTCAGCCTCGCGCATTGGGAGAAGGCACTCTCGCCAATGCTCGTCACGCTGCTCGGTATCTCTATGCTTATCAAGCTCGTGCAGCTGCTAAAAGCACCGTTGCCGATACTTGTCACGCCGTCCTTAATTGTAGCGTTCGTGAGACTTGTACAATTGAAGAATGCTGACTCTCCTATACTCGTCACGCTGCTCGGTATCTCTATGCTTTTAAGACTCTTGCAGTCGCGAAATGCAGCATCATCGATTCTCGTTACACTGTCAGGAATAGTAATGCCTGTAAGGTTTGTGCATCCATCAAACGCATATGGCTCAATATTCATAACGCTGTTTGGAATCTCGACATTGGTAAGGCTTGTACATCCTCGAAATGTTCCATCGCCGATACTTGTCACACCGTTCTGAATCGTTACACTGGCAAGGCTCGTGCAGCCCGAAAATATTTCTCTATTCATCTCTCCCAAACTACTCGGAATTATGATACTAGTCAGACCTGTACATTGATAAAATACATAATTCTCAATGTTTGTCACGCTATTCGGAATCGTCACATTAGTAAGGTTTGTGCTCCCATAGAATGCCCACTCTATGATACTTTTCACGCTATTCGGGATTTCATAATAAGCACAAGTTTTTCCTTCAGGGTATTTAAGAAGTTTTGTTCTATCTTTATTAAACAAAACTCCGTCAATAGAACTGAGGGTCTTACTTGATTCATCAACATTTATGCTCATTAAGCTTGTACAACCTCGGAAGTAATTCGCGCCAGCATATTCCACATCCGCAGGGATTGTGATATTCATCAGACTTGTGCAGCCCCGGAAAGCATAGTTGCCGATGCTCGTTACGCTGTCAGGAATAGTAACTCTCATCAGACCCATACAGCCAGCAAATGCTTTGTAACCAATGCTCGTCACCTTAACTCCGTCAATCTCAGACGGAATATTTGCTTCTGTGACTTCAGGATCGCAGGATGTTACCGTTCCTGTAGCTTTCTCAAAATAAATATTGCCGCCTGTGACCTCATAGGCGACGACATCGTCCTCTGCCATTGCTGCAGTCGGCACAAGTGACACCACCATCAGCAGCACAAGCAGCAGGCTTAGTACTCTTTTCTTCATTATTTCTCTCCTTTTTAAATATTAACCGATATTGGTTAATATCAGTATATACTATTTTCGGTTAACATTCAAGTAGAAAGTGAGGCTTGAATGTTATGATTTCTTACGAACCGCTTTGGGAAACGATGAAACGCAAGGGTGTTACGCAATATATGCTGATAAAAAAGCTCGGGGTCAGCCCCGCGCAGATAACGCGCCTTAAGCGCAACGAGAGCGTCAGCACGCACACGATAGATATCTTTTGCAGCATTCTCGACTGCCGGGTCGAGGATATTATGCGCTTTGAAAAAACTTAAAAGCTCCCGTCCGAGGACGGGAGCTTTTGCTTATTATTCGTCTTTTTTATCGTCGGGCGCGTCGGCCATGCCTGCCGAGGCGTCCTCCGCAGGGGGATCGTCAAAGCGTGATATCTTGCGCGCCGGGCGCTCGATGGTATCGTCCTGCATCGCGGGCGCGGGCTTCGGCTCGGGGAAGGTACCGTGCAGGCAGTAGTAGTCGAAGGTCTCGCGATCCATCGACTCGTTCTCAAGCAGGTACTCGGCAACGCCTATGAGCGTGTCGCGGTGCTCGGTGAGTATCTTTTCGCACAGCGCCGAGGCCTCGTCGAATATGCGCTTGACCTCCTCGTCTATGAGGGCGGCGGTCTCCTCCGAGTAGCTCTTGGTCGTGCCGAAATCGCGGCCGATGAAAATGCTGTGGTCGGAGCTGTCATACTGGATGGGGCCGAGCTTTTCGCTCATGCCGTAGCGGGTGACCATGTTGCGGGCGATGCTCGTTGCCTGCTGGATATCGCCGGACGCGCCGGTCGAGATATCGTCAAGGAACAGCTTCTCGGCGATACGTCCGCCGAGGCAGGCGACGATGCGCTCGAACATCTGCGCCTGGGAGGTGAAGTCCTCCGCGTCCTCGTCGGGACGGTACAGCGTGAAGCCGCCGGCCATGCCGCGCGGAATGATGGTGATATAGTGCACCGGATCCGTGTGCAGCAGGTACTTTGAGGCAATCGCGTGGCCGGACTCATGGTAGGCGGTCAGTCGCTTTGCCTTGTCCGACATCTTGCGGCTCTTCTTCTCGGGGCCCATCTCGACCTTGAGTATCGCCTCGTCGCAGTCGGACATGGTAATGAAGCGATGCTTGCGGCGAACTGCCAGCAGCGCCGCCTCGTTCATGAGGTTTTCAAGGTCTGCACCGGAGAAGCCGGGCGTGCCCTTGGCAAGCGACTTAAGGTCAACATCGTCGCCCAGGGGCTTGCCGCGTGCGTGGATCTTCAGTATCGCCTCCCTGCCCTTTATATCGGGCATACCGACATAGACCTGACGGTCGAAGCGGCCGGGACGCAGAAGCGCATTATCGAGGATATCCGCACGGTTGGTCGCCGCCATGACGATGACTCCCTCGTTGTTGCCGAAGCCGTCCATCTCAACAAGCAGCTGGTTGAGGGTCTGCTCACGCTCATCGTGTCCGCCGCCGAGTCCGGAGCCGCGCTGACGGCCGACAGCGTCGATCTCGTCGATGAATATGATGGCCGGTGCGACCTTCTTTGCCTGATCGAACAGATCGCGCACACGCGACGCACCGACGCCGACATACAGCTCGACAAAGTCCGAGCCGGAAATTGACAGAAACTGCACTCCCGCCTCGCCTGCAACGGCTTTTGCCAGCAGGGTCTTACCTGTTCCCGGAGGGCCGACGAGCAAAACGCCCTTGGGTATCCTTGCGCCCATTTTAGTGAACGATTTCGGGTCCTTAAGAAACTCGACAAGCTCCTGTAGCTCGGCCTTTTCCTCATCGGCGCCCGCAACGTCGTTAAAGGTCTTGCGGTTTTTCTCCTCGCTGCCGAGGCGCGTTCTGGCCTTGCCGAACTTCATCGCGCCGCCTGCGCCTCCGCCGCCCTGAGCACGCTGCATCATGACGATCCAGAACACCATGAAGCCGATGAACAGAACATACGGTATAAGCTGAAGCCACCACGTCGACTGTACGGGCTCAATCTGATAGTCCTTGATTATGCCCTTATCGTACTGCTGATCGATAAGCTCGCCGAACTCTTCATAAAACAGCGAGAAGCTGTACATCTTATAATAAACGGTCTTTGTGCCGCCCTGAGCACTCGAATCCCTGACCTTCATTTCAAGGATGTTCTTTGAACCGTTATAAGTGAATTCCTGAACCTTTTCCTCCTTGAAAAGATCCCTGACCTGAGCATAGCTGAGCTGATTATTCTCAGGTTCCTGGTTGAGCAGAGTGAACAGAGTGCATGCAAGCAGCACCAGTATCAGAACATAAAAGCCTATATCTCTCGCTCTGTTGCGCTGAGGTTTCAATTAATCACGTCCTTCCAGACACGAGTATTTCATCCGTATCTGATTATTTCATATATATTTCGGGCTTGAGCACACCGATAAATGGCAGATTGCGGTACAGCTCGTTATAATCGAGACCATAGCCTACAACGAACTCATCGGGTACCTCAAAGCATGAATATTTCGCGTAAACGGGAGCCGCTCTGCGGGATGGCTTATCCATAAGCGTTGCAATGGTTATGGAAGCTGGCTTTCTCGTCATGAGATAGCTTTGTAAATAGTTGAGAGTGTTGCCGCTGTCGAGTATATCCTCGACGATTATGATATGGCGGCCTTCGATGTTCTGTCCGAGATCCTTCTGTATCTCGACGGCACCGGTTGAGCTCGTGCCGCCCTTATAGGACGAAACGGCCATAAAGTCCATCGAGCAGGGAATGCTGACGTGGCGCATGAGATCTGCCATAAAAACAAAGCAGCCCTTCAGCACACCGACAAACAGCGGATTTTTCCCCTCGAAGTCTTTTGATATCTGCTCGCCGAGAGCGGATACCTTTTCCTCGATCTCCTCTGCCGTGAAGAACACACTCTCTATATCGTTTATCATCTTTCAATTGTCCCCCATAAGCTTGGTTTTATTTATTGTCACCCGAAGAACCCTGTCCCCGGGGTGTGCAATACATCTTTCCGCGACACCGAAGCCGCAGACGGCTATGATGCCTTTTTCGTCCCTGAGCACCGGCGTCCGCTCACGCTCGGCATGGCTGAGCTTTGCCTCGCAAAAAAGATCCTTGAGACTTTTCGTGCAGCCTCTGCCGTGAAGGCGTATCTTATCTCCTGCTCTTCGTGACGTAAGGGATATGCTACCACAAATACTGTCGTAATTAAAGTATAAAATATTAAATGAGCCGAAAATTTTGCCGCAGGGCTCAATAATTTCGCTTTTTACCTCAAGCTCCCCGCCGCAAATGAGCTCAACTGAGCCGATATTGAGCTTAATCGGCTCAATATCGCAGCTTTCCTTTCTGTCGAAACACAGCACCCCGTGGTCGCACACAACGCGCATACCGCTTATGTCCGCATATTTGAGCTCGGTCGACGATGCAATATCATACACAGCCTGCGCATGTTTAAAGCTCAGCGCTCTGCCGCAGATAATACGCAAAACGCGCATGGCAACGGGTTTCGGAAGCGACATCAGCACATCCGCCGGAAATGTGCCTGATTTATAGTTCGCATAATGCGCCCTTTGCGCCATAGCGTCCAGGCACTCCTCATCCTCCCTGAGAAGCTGAGTCGTGCGAATGCATGCTTCAAAAAATGCGGGGTTTATGCCCTCGAGCACCGGCGCTACATGATGGCGAATAACATTTCGTGTGTAATCGTCGCTTTCATTCGTTGCATCGCTTACATATTCGATACCGTTTGCGGCGTTGTAGTCCTCGATCGCGCGCCGTGTTGTCCCCAGCAGAGGACGGACGATGCTGCCGCGCCTCGGCGGTATGCCGCACAGACCCTTCAGTCCGCCGCCGCGGGTGAGGTTCAGAAGCAGCGTCTCAGCGTTATCGTTTGCGTTATGCGCAGTCGCAATGACGCCGCAGCCGAGCTTTTGCGCAGCGTCGTTCAAAAAATCATATCTGAGGGAGCGCGCCGCCTCCTCCTCGCTAAGTCCGCCGCTCCTTGCAAGGGCGCGAACATCGCCGCTGCCGGTAAGACATTCTATTGAGTGATTTTCACACCATTCGGCAACAAAGCGGCAGTCCGAGGCCGAAGCCTCGCCGCGCAGCATATGGTCAAAGCTCGCGGCGCACACGGTGATGTCGAGCTTTTTCGCATTTACGCTCAGATAATGCAGCAGGCACATGGAGTCGGCTCCGCCGGAGACGGCGCACAGGACGCGGTCGCCGGGCGATATCAGAGCATTTTCCTTAATAAAATCAATAATCGTCATCGGTTTTTGACGAGCGGTTGCCGAAGCTCGTAAATTCGGGCAGCCATTGCAGATACACCGTTCCCGTCTGTCCCTTGCGGTTTTTGAGGACTATGGCCTCGGCAAGGTACGGATCGGAGCTCTCCTGATCGTAATAGCCCTCGCGGTGCAGTCCGATGACAACGTCGGCGTCCTGCTCTATGGCGCCTGAATCGCGCAGGTCGTTGAGCATTGGCCGCTTGTCGCTTCTGCCGACGGCGGCGCGGTTGAGCTGACTTAAGCATATGACCGGAACATTGAGCTCCTTGGCCATGATCTTGAGCATACGGCTTATGTCGCTGACCACCTGCTGACGGTTTTCGTTATAGCTGCTCTTGCCGCCGGCAGACTGCATGAGCTGAAGATAGTCTATAACGACAAGTCCCAGGTTTGATAATCTGCGGCACTGAGCATTCATATCCGCAACGGTGAGCATGGAATTATCGTCAATGCGCATATCCGTTGCGCTGACCATCTGAGCAGCGGAGGCCAGACGCCGCCACTCATCGGGGCTCAGCTGCCCTGTCAGCATATTCTGCGACGGGACGGAGGCCTCGCGTGCAAGGAGCCTGCTTACAAGCTGCTCGCGGCTCATTTCCAATGAGAACACGGCGACGGTCTTGTCCGAATTCTTCGCAACGTCCATTGCTATATTGAGCGCGATGCTGGTTTTGCCCATTGCCGGACGTGCGGCAATGAGTACAAGCTCACCCTTATTCAGGCCGAGGATGAATTTGTCGAGATCCTTAAGTCCCGTGGAGAGACCGGGGATGGTCTTGCCGCTGGACGCAGCCTCTGATATATTCTCGTACACGGTCTGGACGACGGCGGATATCGGCAGAAGTCCGCCTATATTGCGTCCCTGACGCAGGGCGTAGATCTTGCTCTCTGCCGCTTCGAGGATATTCTCCGCCTCTCCCGAGCCCTCGTAGACAAGATTGTTTATCTCATCCGCCGCGGACGCAAGATTTCTGAGCAGTGCCCTGTCGCGCACAATAGCGGCATACTCAAGAACGTTTGCCGCCGTCGGTGTTATGCGCATGAGCTCGGCAATATACTCTGTGCTGGCCTCACTGTAAACGCCGCGCACCTTCATCTGGTCAAGAACCGTGACGGGGTCAATGGTCTGCCCATAGGAGAACATGGTGTATATGGTCTCAAATATATCTCTGTTCTGCTTTATATAGAACTCCGCGCCGCGCAGACGCTCGATAACGTCCGGTATGCAGCGCGTGTCTATCAGCATCGAGCCTATGACCGCCTGCTCTGCCGTTGCCGAGTGCGGCGCCTGTCTGCCCAATAATTCTTCCATGCTTCAACTCCTGCCGCTTACTGAAATGCTTCTCTTATGCCTCGATGACGAGCACGTTTATCGTGCCGGATATCTCATAGCCGAGCTTCGCCTTGACCTGGAATGAGCCGAAGGTCTTTATGGGCTCGGGCTGGACGATCTTGTTCTTTTCAATCTCTATTTCGTGCTGCTGCCTGAGCGCATCGCTTATCTCCTGCGAGGTGACAGAGCCGAACAGCTTGCCCTTATCGCCGGCCTTTGCACGCACGGTGACGGTAATCTCGCCGAGCTTCTTTGCGTTTGCCTCAGCCTCGGCCTTTTCACGAGCTATCTGAGCGGCCTTTGCTTTTTCCTTGAGCTTGAGCGCATTTATATTGTCGGCCGTCGCTTCGCTTGCAAGCTTGCGCGGCAAAAGGTAATTGCGTGCGTAGCCGTCGGAGACCTCCTTCAGCTCTCCCTTTTTGCCTTGTCCCCTGACATCAACGTTAAAAATAACTTTCATAATTAATTCCTTTCCCGTGAATAAATCACGAATCAATATACTCATCTATGGCGGCATACAGCTTTTGAACCGCCTGCTCCAGCGTCAGCCCGTTTATCTGCGCTGCGGCGGCCGCACGGTTTCCGCCGCCGCCGAGCTTTTCCATTATAAGCTGAACGTTCACCTCGCCTATGGATCGCGCCGAGACGAACACGCCGCCGTCCTCGGTCGGATACATGACCATGGACGCGTCGACGCCTGCCACATTGAGCAGCTCGTCCGCCGCCTGCGCGGCAACTATCCTACTCTGCGGCGTTTCCGGAACGGCAATGGCCGTAATGCTCCGGTAAAGCCTTGCACGCTGGAGTATTCTGTACTTTGCGACTGTCTGCTCCATGCCGTTCTGCATGAGCTTTTTGACGGCCACCGTGTCCGCCCCGGCACGGCGCAGATACGCCGCTGCGTCAAAGGTACGATCACCGGTGCGCATGGTGAAGCTCTTAGTATCGAGGACGATGCCTGCAAGTATTGCCTCGGCCTCACAGCGCAGGAGCTTCGGCTCGTCGCTGCACATTTCGAGTATCTCCGTCATCAGCTCGCACACGGACGAGGCATATGGCTCTATAAAGCTCAGATCCGCCCTGTCTATGTAGGTCGCTGCGCGGCGGTGATGATCGATGACCGCAACGTGATTGCACGACTGCAAAAGCCGCAGATCCTCGACCTGCTCGGGGCGGTTGGTATCGACAACGACCAGAAGCGTCTTGCCGTCGGCTATCATGATGGCCTCGCGGGCACTTATAAACGCCTCCCTATACTCGGGGCTTTCGCTCAAAAGCTTTATAAGCGGCTTTGCCGAGCTTTTTTCCACATCCGCAACGATCAGTGCGCTCTTACCGTTTTTGCGGGCAAGGCTGCACACGCCGACGGCGCCGCCAATGCTGTCCATATCGCTGAATTTGTGTCCCATGACCAGAACGCGTGACGCATCCTTTATGAGCGATTCGAGCGCGTTTGCCATAACACGCGAGCGGACCTTGTTGCTAGACTCGACCTCTCCGGACTTGCCGCCGATGAAATCAAAGCTGAATTTGTTCTTGATAACGGCCTGGTCGCCTCCGCGTGAGAGCGCCATTTCGACGGCCAGGGACGCAAACTGGAGCGCCTCGCTGAGGTTTTCGCCGTTTCGTCCTATACCTATGGACAATGTGGCGTGGATGCCGCTCGGACTCACGACCTGGTGCACCTCGCTTAAGATATCGCACTTTTTATCGAGGATGCCCTGCATATAGCGTTCCTCGAAAAGAAACAGATACCTGTCGCGGTCATAGCGGATAATGATACCGTTTGTATCCGCGCCCCACTGATCGAGCTTATCGCCGACCGCGTCGCGCAGATCGTTTCTGACGCGCTCGGGCTGGTTTTTCATGAGTTCCTCGTAGTTGTCGATCGTAAGAATCGCGGCTACGGGCTTGGAGAGCTCATGCTCATCGCGGATATTCTCATACTCGGTCACATCGATCCAGTACGCTATCGCCATGAAATGCCGGTCGTTCCCGTCACCGGCGCCGGAGCGGACGATGTTGCCGCATATCTGATACTTCCTATCCTTGAGCTCAAAAAGGTCGGGGCTTTTCGTCTTACCCTCCATGAGCCACTTGCCGGAAAACTCCGGAATGAGCTCGGCAAGGCTTATATCCGTGCGCGAGCCGGACAGGCCGCTTATCGAAAAGAACATCTCGTTGCCCCAGATGATGCGCGAATCGTCCAGTCTGAAAACGACTATGGGCAGAGGAAAATTCAAAAGCGTGTTGTTCTTAGCCGTCTCCGCATCGTAGGTGACAGACTCGATATACGCCAGCAGCGCCTTTCTTCTGCGCGAGCGCGTGATCACCGAGTAGATGATAAGTCCGAGAATGACCACACCCTCCGCCGCGGCGAGATAGTAGTTTTTAAGCACCAGCGTCGCCACCGCGAACACGATAAGGAAAAATACGAACGGTCTTGTATTCGGTTCAAACAGTCTCTGTGAATTTTTCATTTCCGACTTCCTATAGCAAAACTTATAGATATTAAATTATAACAAAGTATCAGCCCGATTACAACTGCAAAATTGTTTTTGCAGGTATTCTTTCAAATCGTTGTAATAGTTTTTCGTTTATGCTATAATTTAAAATTACATCGTTTAAGGAGATGCGCCGTGAGACTTTATTTTTACGGACATGATTATAAATACGCCGCCGAGCAGATGCTGCTCTCGCTCTACCCCTCAGAGCGCCCGGAATACCCCGTTGGAGAGCCCGCGGGCGACAGGGTCGAGCTGCGCTTATCGCACAGCAAAACGTACACGACGGCAAGCTGCCGCCTTATCTTAAACGGCAGCGAGTTCAGGGCAAAAAGCTCCGTGAAAACCGAGCTGATGACGGATGATATCGCACGCGATAAGCTTTGCAGCCGCGTGATAAAGACCTCGTTTTACCGCGCCGCCCGACGGGCGGGGCATAAGCAGCCGGCCTGGGGGATGCTCACGGGCGTGAGGCCGGGAAAGCTTTTCCGCGAGGAGCTTGAGAACAAGAGCCCGGACGCCGCGCTCGGAAAATTCATCGCCGGCTACGATGTTACCGAGCCGCGTGCGGTGCTCTGCCGCGATACGGCGCTCGTGACAGAGAGTATTATAAAAAGTTTGGATAAGCGCGATATATGTCTGTATGTCGGCATACCGTTTTGCCCTACAAGATGCTCATATTGCAGCTTTGTCAGTCAATCGACGGAAAAGAGCATGAAGCTCATCCCTCCTTTTCTGGACGCACTCATGCGGGAGATAGACGCCGCGGCAGAGGCCGTAAACAAGCTGCAGCTTTCGGTCATATCTATCTACATGGGCGGCGGAACGCCTACGACCTTAAGTGCAGAGCAGCTTGACAGGTTGTGCTCAAGGCTTGAAGACAGCTTTGACCTTTCGCATCTTCGCGAATACACCGTCGAGGCAGGACGCCCCGACACGATAACGCTCGATAAGCTGCGCACCCTGCGTGTGCACGGCGTTGACAGGATAAGCGTAAATCCGCAGACGATGAGCGACGAGGTTCTGAATGTCATCGGCCGAAGGCACTCGGCGCAGGACATAATCGACGCATTCAGCGCTGTGCGCAGCGTCGGCGGCATGGCGGTCAACATGGATCTTATTGCGGGACTTCCCTCAGACAGCGCCGAGGGCTTTGAGAAAACTCTCGACACGGTCATCGGCCTTGAGCCGGAGAATATAACCGTCCACACGCTGTCGCTGAAAAAGGGCTCGCGCATAACGCTGGAGGGCAGCACGCTCCCCGGTGAGTCAGAGGTCGGCAGAATGCTTGACACGGCGGCCGAAAGACTGCGCAGCGGAGGCTGGGCGCCGTATTATCTGTACAGGCAGAAGTTCATGTCCGGCGGCTTTGAAAACGTCGGCTGGGCAAAGCCCGGCAGCGAGAATATCTACAACATATGCATCATGGAGGAGCTGTGCTCCATCGTCGCGCTCGGCGGCGGCGGCTCAACAAAGCTCATCTCCCCCGACGGAGGCCGGAATATACGCTTTTTCGCGCCCAAGTACCCGTCGGAGTACATAAGCGGTATACAAAAGACCTGCGATGACAAGCAGGGTATAATAGACTTCTACAGTAAGGAGAGCAAAAAATAATGGCATTTGATTTGAAGGAAATCAATTTTCGCACGGTGTCCGATCCCAAGGGCTTTATCGAGGAATGCGACGAGGTGTACGAAGGCCGCGTCAGAGATGCGGCGGATAAGATTATCGAAAACAGCAGAAAAAGCCCTATCGTCCTTATGTCCGGCCCCTCCGGCTCGGGCAAGACGACGACAGCTCGCAAGATAAGCGAGGAGCTTGAGCGCCGCGGCGTTCACGCGCACTATGTCGGCATGGACGACTATTTCAAGTCCGTCGATCCCGCAACCGCGCCCAGGACTCCCGAGGGAGATATCGACCTTGAGTCCCCCTTGTGCCTGGATATGGAGCTGTTAAACGAGCATTTTACCATGCTCGCCGAGGGCAGGCGCATCTTCGTTCCGAAATACGAGTTCTCACGCCAGATGCGCGTGCTCGAGCCGTCAAAATCCATAAAGCTCAAAAAGGATGAGATAGTCGTTTTTGAGGGCATACACGCACTCAACGATATGATAACCGAAAAGCATCCGGACGCGTTCAAGCTGTACATCTCCGCACGCAGCAATGTTGAGTTTAACGGTGAGGTCTGCTTCAAGGGCACATGGTTCAGGCTCGTGCGGCGCACGGTGCGCGACTATAACTTCCGCGGCGCCGATCCCGCGCAGACGCTCAAAATGTGGGCAAACGTCCGCAGAGGTGAAAAGTCCTACATATCGCCGTTTAAGAACAAGGCGGACTTTATGTTCGACTCGGCCTTTCCCTCCGAGAGGGCAGTCATGAACGATACCGCCACCAGACTCTTCTCCACGATCCCGGAGGGCATAGAGCGATATGACGAGCTGCGCACGGTGCTTCCTGCGCTGCAGCTGTTCGGAGTGATAGATGAGAAATACGTTGCCCCCGACGCACTTATACGCGAGTTCATCGGCGGCGGAGAATACGACTGATCAACAAACGGAGGATAAAGATGAAAAACACAAAGAGAATACTTGCGCTCGTTCTGGCGCTCACTATGGTTTTTGCTCTGTGCGCCTGCACGAGCGATGACGACGTAAAGGGCAAGACAGATCCCGGCGTCGCCGAGACAGCAGCCCCCGAAAAGGAGCTTGAGCTCGGCAATATCAGCGGCGGCAGGTACGAAAACAGCTACTTCGGCTTCGGCTGTGAGCTTGGCGAGCTGTGGACCTACGCAAACGAGGAGCAGCTTCTGAGTATGGTGCAGGCCACGGCCGATCTCGTAGACGATGAAAACTTCAAGGATGAGCTTCTGAAGGCCGACATGTTCTATGACATGATGACTTATTTCTACGACGGCGTCACAAACATGAACGTCATAGTTCAGAACATCGGCGCGGCGTACGGCGCACTGCTCGACGAGGACGCGATAGCCGAGCAGACCGCAGAGGTCATGCCGGAGCAGCTCGCGGCGGCTTCCATGGACGTTCAGTCCTGCGAGCAGGTAGTCGTCGAGTTTGCCGGGGCGGATCACGCCGGCATACTCATCCACAGCACGATAAACGGCAGCGATATGTATCAGCTTCAGGCCTTCGTCAAGGCCGGCAAATATGTAGCCATAATCACCATATCCTCCCCGCTTGAGGATAACATCGACGCGATGCTCGGATTCTTCTATGCGGTATAAGCAAAACAGCTCAGACCGTTTGGTCTGAGCTGTTTTAATGCTTTTTACAGCGGCTGCTTTTTTATCTGCGCCCATTTGCGCGGGTATTTCGGGTGCGTGGGCTTTGTTTTTTCTATTACAACGGCGGCGTGGCTTATATCTGTTCCCGGTATCGAATAGTGCACCGTTTCCTTAAGCTTGCCTCCGAGAAGGTGCATGGCGTTTTCGGCCTCCTTGACCTCCTGTGCACAGTCGGGACCCTTCATGGCTATAAACAGCCCCCCGACGCGCAGATACGGCAGGCACAGCTCGCAGAGCGTGCCGAGGCGTGCAACAGCGCGTGAGACGGCAATGTCGTAAGCGGCTCTGCGCTCCTCTGATATCTCCTCGGCGCGCACATGTACACACTGTACATTCTCAAGCTTAAGCCTTGCACATAGCTCGCTTAAAAAATCAATGCGCTTATTGAGGCTGTCGAGCAGCGTTATGTCCATGTCCGGCTGCACGATTTTAAGCACCATTCCCGGGAACCCGGCGCCAGTTCCGACGTCAATTACCTTTTTATCTGCAAAATCGCAGACCGTCAAAAGCGCCGCGCAGTCGAGAAAATGCAGACGCGCAACATCCTCTGCACCGCTTATTGCGGTGAGATTCATGACGCGGTTGCGCTCCTCAAGATATTCATAATACGTTTTAAGCCTGCAGGCCGCTTTGGAGTCGGGCGTAATGCCGAGAGCGGCAAAGCCGTCGTTTAAAATCTTATCCATAAAAGCTCCGAAGAAAAATGAGTCGGGCAGCTGCCCGACTCATTTTAGCACATTCGTTTTTGTTTATCAATCAGATAAAGAAATTGTGGTCGCCGATCTGTCCGAGCCATGTCGTTTCGATCATGCCGCTGCCCCAGTATCGTCCAACCTGGAAAAACAGCGCATCGCCGACGGTATTGTAGCCCTCCAGGACGAGCTTTGCGCACACTACGCTTATGTCATACGGCTCACCGTATATGGTGCCCGCATATACGACGCTGAACTGACCCGGCTGGAAGATAACATCCTTTATCGTCTCGCCGAAGCGTGCATCGCCCGCGCGGTTGAGGATAACATTTCCGACTCCGATCTGACCCTCAATGGGCTGGTTGCCGGACTCCCATGTGATGATCCTGCTCATCCAGTAGAGATCATCCTCGTTGTAATACTCATCCCCGCTTTGGAGGATCTGTTCGTCTGCCGTGCTGAAATTAATAGCTCCGAGCTCTTCATCCTGCGTGACATCCAGCGTGAATATCTTCGCCAGGGCCTCGCTCGGGATGATGAAAGAGCCGTCAACCTCCATATAGCCGTCAGGAAGATAGAGGTATCTGCCGTTTGCGCACAGATATTCGTCCTCAAAGCCGGCCTCGATCGTTATGCCGGCAACCTCGACGGTCAGTTTATTTATCTCTTTGTCATAGTTGACATCGGCGTTGTAGCCAAGGACCGCGCAGGCGGCTTCAAGCGAAACGTAGGATTCGTCGCCTATCATATAGCCGCGGCAGGAAAGCAGTCCGTCGACATATACCGGAGTTTCGGTATAGCTTACGCCGTTGTCAGTTTCCTCAGCCAGCGCGGAGCCGCAGAGGAAAACGCACAGCAGACAGATAACGAACACGAGTGCAAAACTATACTTTTTCAGTTTACTCATATAACGCTCCTGTCATAAAAAATATATTCGGCAAAACACCGAATGTCGCCCTATAACTCTCAGGCATATTTATTATAGCGGAACATTTGCAATTGAGTAAATAGTTATTTTGCACAAACGAGCCTGTGTCGAATTGTGCATATTTCACATAACAACTTCAAAAACCGCAAGATTTAGAGCCTTTGTAAGCCTAAAACACATCATTTTGTGTCTTGGGCAGCTTGCACAAAAGTCGAAATTCGACAACAATTTCTTAAAAAACCGTAAAAATTATTACAAATATTAATCACGTGTATAACGTTATGTAAATCAATTGCGTTATGAAATTAAATTATGTAAACTAAATTGCTGTTTTTATATGCATTTTTTCAGTGCCTTGGATAGCTGATCGGGGCAGGAGGTTTTCTTATATCCGCAGCGTATACCCTCCAAGCGCTCCACGGCATCCTCGACCTTCATCCCCACCAGCAGCCGCGAAATACCTTGCAAATTGCCGTCACAGCCGCCTTTTACCTCCACTTTTTCGATGCGTCCGTCTTCGATATCTATCTCAAAAAGCTGCGAGCAGACCCCCTTCGGACGATAAGTAATATGCATAATCACACCTCATTTTTTGAATATTCGCGGTTTACATAATGCTGTATACAACCGTATATAAATCATACCACAGTCCGCTCTTCAAGTACAGCATATTTTATCCCTCGCGGCAATATAATTGTCTGACGGGAGGGCTCGGTATGTTGAAAAAACTCAAAGTGATCCTTGTGGGCGGACTTGCCCTGTGCTGCCTGTATCTTTTCGCCGTGTATCTGCGCACGGACGGCGGCGAGAGCATAAAAAGCACAATATCCTTGACGGACGACGCCGAGGAGACGGGCTATCCCACCGGCACTCCGCTTGATACGCCCGCTCCGGAGTCAAGCACCGCACCCGTGATGCCGACTATAATACCTACCACAATATCCGGCGGTCTGTCGATCAAAAACACATCAGGCTATGATATTGATATAGATTCCGTACTGAGCGCGGGATGTCCGATACGGCTGGAGACCGGAAAGCCGCAGATACTTATAATCCACACCCATTCGAGCGAGGCCTACTCCCCTGCCGGGCTGGACAAATATGACGACCTCGGCACGAACCGCACGCTTGACCAGAACCTGAACGTTATCCGCATCGGCAAGGAGCTTGCAAAAATTTTCGAAGACTGCGGCCTTAACGTTATCCACGATACCCAGGTGTTCGACTACCCGAGCTACACAGGCTCATATAACCGCAGCTGCGAGGCTGTCGAAAAATATCTGGCAGACTACCCGAGTATAAAGATCGTCATTGATCTGCACCGGGACGCGCTGTGCTCGGATACAGTGACGTACAAGACCACCGCCACCGAGCAGGGCGTGTGCGCAAGTCAGGTGATGCTTTTCGTCGGGAGCGACGCGAGCGGACTCGAGCACCCGAACTGGCGGCAGAATCTGAGCCTTGCTCTCTATCTGCAAAACGCGGTATGCCAATCCTACCCCAGCCTCATGCGGCCGATAACGCTGACAAAGTATCGCTACAATCAGCACCTCTCCCCCGGCTCTATGATAATCGAGGTCGGCAGCAACGGAAACACCCTGCAGGAGGCGCTGGCCGCGATACGGCTGTTCGGCAAAGCGGCGGGGCCGGCGATAGCTGCGCTCGTCGAGTGAATATATTACATTATATAATGTATAGGACATCCACTCGTTTGGCTATTATTAAGTCAGGAGGGATGCTGAATGAAGGTATTCGATATCATGAGCGAGCACATTGTGACGGTCGGCCTCGGCGAACCTGTGGCAGCGGCGGCAAGGCTTTTAAAGCAGTATAACATCGGCGCGGTGCCGGTGTGCGACGCTCGCGGCAATCTGCGCGGAATGATAACCGACCGCGACATCGCCGTCAGATGCGTAGCAAACGGGCTGTCGCCGGCGGAGACGAAGACCGGCGACATCATGACGCGCGGCGTTATCACGATAAACGACAACGCCTATGTCGGCGACGCGGCGCGGCTGATGGCCGACGCGCAGATACGCAGACTGCCGGTGTGCAGAAACGGACAGCTTGTCGGCATGCTGTCGCTTGCCGATCTTGCGCGCAGCACCGACTGCGACACCGAGGCCGCCGAAGCACTTTGCGAAATTTCGAAAAACATTCGCAGAGTGTAGCGTATGCCACAGTTGCAAGCTTTCAACCCTATTATAATGAATACAGAAAGACGGAACACGTCATTCATTATTAAAATCAAAGCATAAAGTGTATTTATTATTTTAGGAGGTAAATTATTATGGCAAAATGGGTATGCCCCGTATGTGGTTACGTTCACGAAGGCGACACTCCCCCGGAGAAGTGCCCCATCTGCAATGTCCCCGGCAGCAAGTTCATCAAGCAGTCCGAGGAGAAGTCCTGGGCAGCTGAGCATATAGTCGGCGTCGGCAAGAGCTTCGGCGCAGACGTTCCCGAAAGCGTCCGCGAGGAGATCATCAGCGGCCTGCGCGCAAACTTCGAGGGCGAGTGCTCCGAGGTCGGCATGTACCTGGCAATGGCTCGCGTCGCTCACCGTGAAGGCTATCCCGAGATCGGCCTTTACTGGGAGAAGGCAGCTTACGAGGAGGCAGAGCACGCGGCAAAGTTCGCAGAGCTCCTCGGCGAGGTTATCACCGATTCGACCAAGAAGAACCTTGAGATGCGCGTCGATGCCGAAAACGGCGCGACCGCCGGCAAGTTCGAGCTTGCAAAGCTCGCAAAGCAGTATAACCTCGATGCTATCCACGACACCGTCCACGAGATGGCCCGCGACGAGGCCCGCCATGGCAAGGCATTCGAAGGCCTGCTGGCAAGATACTTTAAGTAAGAAGCAAAATTTTAAGGGGAAGCTGATATCAGCTTCCCCTTTGTTTTTTATGCTTTAAATTCTGCGCATGATAGAATCTTCCATAGCTTTGTGGAGATCCTGCTCTGCCGCTGCTTTTTCCGCTGCAAGCGCAGCGGCCTCCTGAGATGACTTTTGCGCGCTTGTCGCCGCACCTATGACGGCTCCCGCTGTTCCGGCTATCGCTTCACCGACCGCCGCATTAATTATCATGCTTCCCGTGGCGCTCTTCTGCTGTTTTTCTATAGCTCGATTGACCTGGTCTTTCCGGCTCGCCGCCGCTACAACGCCAAGCCCGAAATCATCTATCATTGATTTACCGGTATACATTTTCTGCAGCACTTGAAGGTCTAACAGCGTTATAACCCCTCGCTTATACGCTCCCTCGGCATAATCAAGCTGCTTTTTTACATATGCGGCACGCTCAGCGCCTTTCATCTCGCCGCTTTTAAAACGTCTTTCATCTTCCTCGCGCTTGCGCTTAGCATCTTCTTTTGTTTCTTCTGCTGCCTGAAGTATTTTAAGTCCAATCACAGAAAAGACAATGAGCATTACAGCCATAATAATTGATTCTTTTAATTCTGAGCCCATTAGCTTGAATATAAATACTAGACCAGCTAGAGCAATTATGCACAGCAAAGCATACACAGCATAGTCCTTAAGTCTTTTTCTTAATTTACTCCTTTCTTTTTTCTTTGCGCTCCTCATTGCTTCGCTCTTCTCATGCAGTTTTTTCTTCTCGGGACGGATCACGAAGAACCACATCAGGCAAAAAAACAGAATAAGCATAATGATCATGGAACAAGAACCACCTGCTTCTCTAGCCGTTACTGCTAAAAACATAGTATACTCCTTAAATGTAAAGATTTTTCACTTTGCGCTTAACTATACATAGTAATGCTCTGCTATTAATCTCCCTTTAATCTCAATGTGTGATTTCCGCGACCGCAAGGGCATCCTTGCAGAGCTTGCGCACTGCGGCGGTAAAGCTCGAGAGCCCGTGCGCTTTCTGATATTCTTTGATCCGTTCTACCAGTTCTTCGTCATCATCAATGAATTTGACAGTTTTCATCGTCTCTCCCCTTTTTGATATCGTTATGTATTACATTCATATATCGTCATAGCAATCGTATTGTAGCATATTACAGAACGTCAGTCAATAGTAATATGATTACAGATTGAGAGGTAATATGCTATGAAAAATGATACTTTGGTAATTAAAAAGCGCGGCGAGGACGGGAACAAGATAATCACCGTCCGAATTAAAGAGGATACTCTGTCGGAGCTCGACCGCATCGCGGCCGAGAGCAATTATTCACGCAACGAGCTTATAAACATCATTTTGGCCTACGGTGTGAAAAATATAGAGATAGATTGACAAAAGGAGCGGATATCCCGCTCCTTTTCTATTTCCATTTCAAGATAGTTTGTGCTATACTGACATCAGGATCTGTAATTTTAAAGCATTGGAGGTATAGCATGGATAAGCAACCCTGTCTGCCCGTAAAAATAACGGCAAAAAAGTGGGCCGACAAATTGCAGGACGGCTCGGTCTACATGCGCTCGCTGCACGACTTCGGTTCATGGAGCGCCATAGAGCGTCATAACAGCGGCAACGGACAGATGAAGGACGGAGTTCAGGGCGATATCGGCGAAGGTATAGTCAGGCGCGTCGATCCCAAGATAGGAGATGATTTTTTCAACAGCTTTGATCCGGAGGTGCGCTCAGCCATTAAAGGTATGTTCTACATTGAAGAGGACATATTTCAATTCTGCAAAATATACTGTATGTACGGTCTGACGTATTTAATCGATGAACGGAGATTTGAACAGCCCGACGAGCGCCTGCGCGAATTTGGCGACAGCGCGGTCATCATTTATGACCCAAATGAGTTTTTAAACCGCGTTCTGCATGCACTCTATAATAAGTATGGCGACAACTGCAATTTCAAGCTGGATGAGGTTCACTATTACCCACCCGATTACTACGGCGAGCTTGACGAGTTCTGCAAGCATGACAGCTATGCGTGGCAGAACGAAATGCGCATGAGGGTAGCCCTGCTGGACGAGAATGAAACAATAACAGATGCCGACGGGCGCGTCAGAAAACGCCTTATCCAGGACATCTCCCCTATCACGCTTGACATCGGCTCGATAAGAGATATTTCCGTTCAAATATCTGTAGACGATCTTATAGCCCTGCGTCTGCCGGATATCATAAAGCCGCCGGTTGAAGATTAGTTTTTGTTGCTTTGCACCGTAATGTCACGATAATAGGCGCAATGAAAGACCCACTCAGCTGAAAAAGACTTGCCAACAGGCAAGTCTTTTTTAATTCAGAGTATCTGCATTCACGGTAAACAGCCGTTCGACGGCTGTCTTTAATTGCGCGTGCTCCGGCGCGGAAAGCTCAGGGTCTGAGGTCAAAAGTTCATGCGCCGCCTGCTGCGCGGTTTGCAGGACATTCATATCGGAGCACAGGTCTGCAACATGCATCGCCGGAAGTCCGTGCTGGCGCGAGCCGAAGAAGTCGCCCGGCCCGCGCAGCTTGAGATCCTCCTCGGATATCTTAAAGCCATCGTTGGTTTTGGTCATGATCTTGAGCCGCGCCTGCGTCGCCTCGTTATCGCTGTCGGAAACGAGCACGCAATAGCTCTTATGCTCCCCGCGCCCGACGCGGCCGCGCAGCTGGTGCAGCTGGCTCAGGCCGAAGCGGTCGGCGTTTTCGACTATCATCAGCGCCGCGTTCGGCACGTCAACGCCGACCTCGATGACCGTTGTCGAGACAAGGATGTCGATATCTCCGGCTACAAAGGTCGACATAATATCGTTCTTTTCCTTGGCCTTCATTTTGCCGTGAATATACGCTACCCTGAGGTCCGGGAAATATTTTTGCAGCTCGGCAGCGTGCTCCTGCGCGGATTTGACGTTCGGCGGAAGCTCCTCGTTTTCCTCTATCATCGGGCAGACGACAAACACCTGCCGTCCCTCGGAAACGAGCTTGCGGATAAAGCCGTTTAAGCGCGTGCGGTAGCTTTCGGTGACGGCAAAGGTATCGACCTTCTGCCTGCCCGGCGGCATCTCGTCTATGACCGAGATATCGAGGTCGCCGTAGATTATAAGCGCCAGAGTGCGCGGTATAGGCGTTGCGGACATGACGAGAACATGCGGCTTTTCGCCCTTGGATATGAGGCTTGAGCGCTGATTAACACCGAAGCGGTGCTGCTCGTCGGTAATAACAAGGGCAAGATCGGAATACTCGACATCCTCGGAAAACAGCGCGTGCGTTCCGATTATAAGGTCAAGCTCTCCGGCGGCGAGCTCGGCCTTGACCTCGCGTTTTTGCTTTGCGGTCATAGAGCCTGTGAGCCTTCCGATGCGCAGTCCGAAGGGTGCGAGAAACGAGCTGAGCGTTTTAAAATGCTGCCCGGCGAGTATTTCGGTCGGTGTCATAAAGGCGGACGAATATCCGTTTTTCCACACATACCAGATAAGCGCCGCCGCAACGAGCGTTTTGCCGCTGCCGACGTCGCCCTGAACAAGTCTGTTCATCGCAATGCCCGACTGCATATCGTGCACAGCGTCCGAAACGGCGCGTCTCTGTGCGCCCGTCGGAGCAAAGGGCAGGCTTGAAAAAAACTCCTCGATATCCTGCTCGTGCATGAGTATGCCGCTCTGCTTTGAGTGACTGCCCTTCATTTTGCCGAGGGCGCAGGCGAGCAGGAAAAGCTCCTCGAACACGAGTCTGCGCCGCGCAAGCTCAAGATCCTCAAAGCTTGCGGGAAAGTGAATGTTCTCATAGGCATAGTCTGTCTGCGCAAGATGATATTTTTCGCGCAGGCTATCCGGCAGCGCCTCGGGCAGCTCGGACGCACACGCATCCAGTGCCTGACGCACAGCGCTCATGATGAGCTTCTGCGAAAGCCCGGTCGTCAGCTTATACAAGGGAACGATGCGCCCCGTTACGCCGCCGACCGTGCCCTCGCGCTCAATCACGGGATTCGTCATTGTTCTTTTGCCGCCGACAGCTATTATCTTGCCATAGATGTTCAGGCTGTCGCCTCGGTGTACGCTGTTTTTGATATACGGCTGATTGAAAAATGTTATGTCAACCGAACCGCTTTCATCCACCACGCGGAACTTCACAAGCTCCAGACCCCGGCGGATACGCACGAGGTGCGCATCCTCGGCAGCAAGGGCATTTATGCAGACAGTCTCGCCGTCGCAGGTCAGGCCGATGGGCTTAAAGCTGCTGCGATCCTCATATTTCCTCGGAAAATACGAAACAAGGTCACGGACGTTAAAGACGCCGAGCTTATTGAAAAGCAGCGCCTTTTTTTCGCCTATGCCTTTGCAGTATCGTATATCGGTTTCAAGATAGTTCATTTTTGAAGCTTAAATCTCCACAATGCCTCGCGGTCGGCAGGCTCTGCATATGCTATGCCGACGCGCGGTAGTTGTGTTATGTTAACCTTTGTGCCGTCGTCCTCAATGCGCAGCCCGTCGCAGGAGAGGATATCGAGTCCGTTGAAGCTGCGGTCGATGCCAAGCTCTTTTGTGAGCTTGCCCGGCCCTTCAAAGCCCTCGCAGCAGCGAATGAGCACGGCCTGCGGATCATTTTCGAAGCCGGACACGATGTTGAGCATCTCGTGCATCCCATAGCAGAGGTAAACGTATATCGTACCGCCGTCGCGCCAGAGTATCCCGGCGCGCTTTGTTTTGCCCTTGTGGGCGTGGCAGGCGGTATCCTCAGCTCCGCAGTACGCCTCGGTTTCCGTTATCCTAAGGCGCTTTTCGCTTCCGTCGGGAAAGCGGCGCACGAGAAGCTTTCCGACGAGTGCGGGCGCAAGGGTCAGAGCGTCGGCACGGAAAAATTCACGGTTTGGCATCACTCCACCATCTTAAGAGTGTAATCGGTGCTGTTTGTTAGTGTGAACATCTCAAGCAGGCCGGTTGTACACAGGATCTCGTTATCCTTTGTTATCATTATCATATCAAAGCCGCCGTTTTCGCGCCAGTATTTGAGCGCAGCGCTCTCACCGAGGATGAACATCGCGGTCGACAGGCAGTCTGCCAGCGTTCCGTCAGAGCAGACGATCGTTACGGAAACGAGATCATTGTCCGCCGGCTTTCCGGTGCTTGGGTCTATCAGGTGATGATACTTCATTCCGTCGGGGCCGATGAAATAGCGCTGATAGCTGCCGCTTGTGATGATAGCCGTCTCACCGACGGTAAGCGTTCCGACGTAAGAGCCGGTGTCGTTGGGATCCTCCACCGCAACTGTCCAGTTGCTTCCGTCGGGCTTTGTGCCGAGGGTCTGCACGTTGCCGCCGAGTGAGACTATGCCGCTTGTGACTCCGTTTTTGCGCATCGCATCAATGGCATACTTCGACGCGCAGCCCTTGGCAACCGCGCCGAAGCTTATCTGCGTCCCGGCGGGCATACGCACGGAATAGTTTGCCTCCCCCTCAAAGTCGGTGATCTCGGTCTTCCCGAAGCCGAGCTTTTGTCTCAGCTCCTTGATTTCGTCATCCGAGGGAATACGTCCTGTTTCTTCCTTGAATTCGCCCCAGGCCTCGTAAAGCGGGTACACCGACAGATCGAGCGCGCCGCCCGAGAGCTTATATACGCTCAGCGCCGTCGAGAGCATCTCGTTTACCTGCGGGGTCACAATGACGTTCTTCCCCTCGGCGTTGTTTATAAGCGTGGTGTAGCTGCCCTCATTGTTCGGGTCGAGCATATCGTCCATGGCGTTTATAACGCCGACAGCGGCACTGATACCGTCATTTGCGTATTTTCCGTAGGCGGTCAGGTTCATGACCGTATCCATTGCGAATATCTGCTTCTGCACAGGCTCGTTCTTCGAGCATGCGCACAGCGGCAGCAGCAGGCACACGCACAGCAGCACCGCGACCGTCCTTTTTACAAAAAAGCGCCTCATATTTTATCCTCGGAGTTTTACTGTAATATTTATTTTATAAGTATAACATACAAAACGGCAATTGAAAACCGAAATTTTGTGCTCTCAGAACAGACGCAGTACTATAACTGTTTGTTGAAAGTGGCAACAGGCACAATATATAGTAGCTCGCGGCAAAATGCTCAATTTACAGATTGTTTACGCCGTTTTACGACTCCAATCGCTTGCCGGTGTTGACATAATTCGACTTGTGTGTTACAATTTGATTACATATTGAAATATTCTACGGAGAGTTCAAAGATGAAAAAACGACTTATCAGTTCACTGCTGGCAGTAATAATGTGCGTTTCGCTGCTTGCCGTACCTGCCGATGCCTCCGGAATAAGCGGAGCAAAGACGACAAGCGCCCTGAATCTCAGAAGCGGCGCGGGCACAAGCAAATCCATAATCATGACAATGCCCGCCGGAGCGGAGGTCATTGTCGGCATGACGCAGAACGGCTGGTGCAAGGTCGTTTATAACAGCACCGTCGGCTACGCCTCGGCGGAATACCTCAAGACTGTCGGCAAGGTCAGCGGCAATTTCGGGATCGGTACGGTATCCGGCGATGACGTGCGCATGAGAAGCGGCGCGGGAACCGGCAGCTCTGTTGTCGGAACCTATGATAAGGGCACGAAAATGTCCGTCATCGGTGCGGCGGGCAACTGGTATGAGGTCAGCTATAACGGCAAGACCGGCTATGTCAGCGCAGACTATATGAAGCTGTCCGTCAGAAATGCAAGCTCCGGCACACCGGCAGCGCCCACCCCTGCTCCGTCGAACACAGCGACAGTATCGGGAGGCTTCAAGGCAAGCGTCATCGGAACAAGCGTAAGGCTCAGAAGTCAGGCAAACACAAGCTCCGACACCCTCGGCTACTACTCCAACGGCGTTAGCCTGACGGCACTCGGCTCGGTCAAGGACTGGTACAAGGTAGCCTATAACGGCAAGGTCGGCTATATGGCCGCGCAGTATGTCCGCATAACGCCGGCAAACAGCTACAGCTCCGCGAAAAGCGGCACCGTCAGCGGCGACAGCGTGCGCATGAGAATGGGACCGAGCACCGACTTTGCGGCAATCGGCACTCTTAATAAGGGCGCAAACGTAAAGATAAGCGGCGAGGCCGGCTCTTGGTACGAGATAAGCGCAAACGGCAAGTACGGCTACATGAGCAAGGACTACATAAAGATAGTAGACACTGCATCGGCTGACACCGTTGAAAAGATGGACAGGATCGGCATAGTCACCGGCAACGGTGTGCGTATGCGCAGCGGTGCGGGTATGAGCTACTCGACCGTCGGCTACTACGATAAAGGTATACAGGTCAAGGTCACAGGCAAGACAGGCTCATGGTATGCTGTCAGCTATAACGGATTGAGCGGCTACATGAGCACAGACTATGTAAAGCTCAGCACAGGCAGCACCGTCGCAAATCAGATAGTCGCAACCGCAAAGCAGTACCTCGGAACTCCCTATGTTTACGGCGGTTCTTCTCCGCGAGGCTTCGACTGCTCTGGCTTTATGTACTATCTCTACGGTCAGTACGGCTATAAGCTTTGGCGCGGAGCCGGCGGCCAGTGGAACCACAACGGCACTAAGGTCGATAAGAACGAGCTTCAGCCCGGCGACCTTGTGTTCTTCTCCGACAGCGTCGATCCCATCGGGCACGTCGGCATGTACATCGGCAATAATCAGTTTATCCATGCCTCGTCCGGAAAGGGCTGCGTCGTGATAACCTCACTGAGCGCCAGCTACTACGCAAATCACTACACCGGTGCAAAGCGCATCATTCAGTAGTATATAAAGTTTTCACCGCAGGATGTTTCCTGCGGTGATTTTTTATAGCTTATAAATTTATTTGAAGCGCTTCAGTCTCAGCGCGTTGGAGACGACGGAGATGGAGCTGAGCGCCATTGCCGCGCCGGCAAGCATCGGACTCAGGAGCGGACCTCCGAATGCGTAGAACAGACCGGCGGCAAAGGGTATGCCGACGCTGTTATAGAAAAACGCCCAGAACAGATTCTGCTTAATGTTGCGGATAACGGCCCTGCTCAGGCGCAGCGCCGTCACAAGCGTACCGAGCTGCGAGCCCATGAGCACAACATCGGCAGATTCTATCGCAACGTCTGTTCCGCTGCCGATAGCCGCGCCGATATCGGCAGCAGCAAGTGCCGGCGCATCGTTTATGCCGTCGCCGACCATGCAGACCTTCTTTCCGGCCGCCTTGAGCTTTTCTATCTCGCCCGCCTTGCCCTCGGGCAGTACACCTGCAAGTACGCGGTCGATATTAGCCTTGTCGGCGATCGAGTGAGCGGTCTTTTCGTTGTCTCCGGTTAACATAATTGTATTAATCCCGAGATTATGCAACTCGGCTATTGCCTCGGGGCTGTCGCTCTTTATGGTATCGACTGCACCGAAAAGTCCGGCAAAGCTGCCGTCAATGGCAGCAAACATGAGCATGCAGCCGCTGTTTTCGAGCTTTGCCTGCTCGTCGGCAGCCGTTATTTCAACTCCGTTTTCCTGCATGAGCAGTGCATTTCCGATGAGAACCTCGCGTCCGGAAACCATTGCTTTTATGCCGCGTCCGGGCACTGCGGTTACTCTCTCGACTGTCGGCAGGCTGAGTCCACGCTCCTCGGCTGCCTGAGTTATCGCCTTTGCGACGGGATGCTCCGAGCCGGATTCTGCAGCGGCGCATATGCCGAGAAGCTCGGACTCGTGAAGTGAGACTGAGTAAATGCTGCTGAGCTTGGGCTTACCCTCTGTTACCGTTCCGGTCTTGTCGAGAACGACGGTGTCGGCAAAGGCCATTGCCTGCAGTGCCTCGCCGCTTTTATACAAAACGCCGAGCTCCGCGCCGCGGCCGGTACCGACCATTATCGCTGTCGGAGTCGCAAGGCCGAGCGAGCAGGGGCAAGCGACCACGAGAACGGAGACGAATATATTTAAAACAAACTCAATATCCTTGCCGCACAGCGCCCAGATAATCGCCGAGACGACCGCTATGACCATTACGACAGGCACGAAAACTCCCGCGACTTTATCTGCCAGCTTTGCAATAGGCGACTTTTTGCCCTGCGCGTCCTCGACCATGCGGATTATCTGCGCAAGCGCCGTATCTCCGCCGACCTTTGTGGCCGTGAACACGATAAGGCCCTCGCCGTTTATGCTGCCGCCGGTGACGCCGCTTCCGACGTCAAGTGTGACCGGCAGGCTCTCGCCGGTGAGCATACTGAGGTCGGCGCTCGACGCGCCGGAGGTGACCGTACCGTCGCAGGGGAAGCGCTCGCCCGGACGGACGGTTATCACGTCACCCTCGCGCAGCTCGGATACGGGCACCTCGCCTGTCTCGCCGTGACGGGTGACGAGCGCGGTCTCAGGCGCAAGCTCTGTCAGGGCGCGGATCGCATCCGAGGTGTGGCGCTTGCTGCGCGCTTCAAGGTATTTGCCCAGCATGACGAGCGTTATTACGACCGCCGCACTCTCAAAGAACAGGTTTTCGGAATAGCTGGTGTCGCCGAGGGCTATCTTGACCACGGCGTACAGGCCGTAGGCCAGCGCGGAAAACGTGCCGACCGCGACGAGCGTGTCCATATTCGGATGCCCCTTGACGAGGCTGCCGAAGCCGTTAATGTAGAAATTGCGCCCTCCTATAACGATGGGCAGCGTGAGTATAAACTGCACGAGCGCAAAGGTCAGCGGCGCATGGTGCGGCATCATGAACATAGGAAGCGGAAGCCCTGCCATGTGCCCCATCGAGACATATAAAAGCGGCACGGCAAAGCATATGCACAGGATAACGCGCCTCTTCATTGCATTGAGCTCCGCCTTCTTCTCGGCGTCCTCTTTTCTGCGGTTTTCCGCCGCGAGAACATCGGCCGAGACATACTCCTGCGCACCGAAGCTCAGACGAGAGACTAGCTCGCATATCTTGGGAACGTCGAGCGTATCGTCATAGACGATGTCCATTTTTTCGGTCGTGAGGTTTACGGATACGCTCTGAACGCCCTCCTGCCGCTGCATAAAGCGTTCAAGACTCGCCGAGCACGCGGCGCAGTGCATTCCGCTTATTTTAAAAGTTTTTTCTGTCATTGTATCACCTTCAGTTAGCGCTCGCTAATTAAATCTATACATATATTATACCAAGCACTCTTAAAAATAAAGTGATATTTTCGACAAAAAGTCATTCCCACAGCGCATATGACGCTGTGGGAATTTGTTCACATTACGAAATACATTATCGCCGCCACGGCTCCGCTGCCGAGGAGTGTTGACAGAGCGGCCACAAGGACGGTCGATATTTTCCCTCCCCGCAGTGAGCCGGTATAAGCTCCGGCCGCCTGCTTTGCCTCGCTCAGAAGCTGCGAGCGCGTAACTCCGGCGGTTTTCATGTAGTCCTCTCGAACGATGAATATCGCCTCCTCGAACACCTTGGGATCTGGCGATTTAACGACTATGACCCTTTTTGCAACTCCCTTCACCACGTCGAAAGCCTCCCTGTCGTCAGTTTTCTGCTTATAGCTTAACCGTCTGAGCATACTTTTATACCTCAAGCGCGCTCTTCGACGCGAACGGCAAGAACGGTCATATCGTCCGAGTAGCTGCAATTGCGCTCGGCGGCCTTGAGCGTGTCGCGTGCGAGAGCCTTCATATCTTTGCCGCAGGAAAGCAGCATATCGCGCAGCCAGGCATCATTAGAGTCGCCGACGACTCCGTCTGAGGCTATAATCGCGGTGCTGCCGGGCTTTAAGCGCATACGCACGATATCCGGTGCGGCTCCGGAGACGCCGCTCAGCCCCGGCGCGAAGCTTTCGCACTTTATACGGCGTATGCCGCGGCTGCCGCTGACGTAGCTTGGCGCGGCACCGGATT
>ULWH01029545.1_pt1 | contig 36264 bp, 29 predicted proteins | sample 1960201 | NCBI WGS metagenome assembly ULWH01 (sample SAMEA4835808, study PRJEB28245) | human gut metagenome | biome: gut microbiome; material: fecal sample | place: Denmark | collected 2008
ATAAAACCGAAAGCATTGGAGAACGCTATGGACGAAAATAAGAACAGCACCCCGGAAAGCACTCCGGAAGAAAATAATATAAATCCAGCGCAACCGGAAGCCAACACCGCCGGGCCCGGGGAGGGCAAAAACAAAAGGAACCTCCGCAACACCATACTGACCTGCATAAGCATCGCTCTGGTATTGTTTGCGGCCATAATAGTTCTGCGCCAGTACGTATACCTGCCCGGCCAGTACGAGGCGCCCCCCACCCCCGCCGTTACAGAGACCCCCGTGGCCACGCCGGAGCCTACCCCCTACGTCAAAAAAATACCCGTGATGATGTACTTTACCGGCAGGGAGATAAGCTTCCCCGTAGAGACGGTGGGCATAGTGCCCTATACCGACAGCAAGGGCAGGGAGGTCAAGGCCGAGGACGGCAGCACTGTCTACACCATGGGTACGGTGGATTCCGAGAAGGTCTCCGCGTGGCTGGATGCCAGCGCCTCCCCCGGGGAATACGGCAACGCCATATTCAACGGCCATGTATCCTGGAAAAAGGTAGCGGGCGTTTTCTCCGTGCTCCCCAAGATGGAGGAGGGCGAGGAGATAATAGTGGAATACGACGACGGCAGCACCATGACCTTCACCGTTACCAACGTTGACATTTACGGCATAGACGACGTACCGGAAACCGTGATGGCCTACGACACCGGCGATTCCCGCATGACGCTGATCACCTGCTACGGCGAAAGCTGGAACAGCGGCCTGGGCACACGCAACCAGCGCTGTGTGGTCGTAGCCAAGCCCGTGGACAGCTCAAAGATCATAACGCCTCCCGCGGTCACTCCGAATCCCGACGAGGGCTGCGACACCTGAGACGACTGATCTTTGCAGCACGCAAATAAAACACCGTCCCGCTGCCCGGGGCGGTGTTTCCTTTTAATTCACATTCCTTTAACCGCCCTTTAACCTTGCCCCATTATAATATACTTAAAATTATTGTATGATTTTTGTGCTTCATACTTCATATGGGAGGTTCACATGCCGGAAAAGACCGCCATAATATTCGGGGATTCTATAATGAAGGGCACGGTGTATGAGGGCGGAAGGTACCGCTCCTGCTATACCGAGGTTTTTCTGCCCCAGATGGAGGGGCTGGACATAGCTCTTGATAACCGCTCCCGCTTCGGCTACACCGCGGAACGCGGGCTGGGGCTCATTAAAAAGGCCATCGCTGCCGGGGAAAGGCCGGATTACGCCCTGGTGGAATACGGCGGGAACGACTGCAACTTCGACTGGCCGGCCATAGGCCGGGATCCGGACTACCCCCATCAGCCCGTCACAGCCCTTGCCGATTTTGAAGCCACCATGCGGGAATGCATAGGACTGCTGCGCGGCGCAGGCATAACACCGGTACTAATGTCGCTGCCGCCGGTGGATTCCGATAAGTACTATGAATACATAATATCCAAAGGTGTTGACAGATCCAGCCTGTTGAAGTTCCTCGGTACGCCTCTTTCCATATACCGCTATCAGGAGCTGTATTCCGTCGCCATATCAAAGCTGGCCCGGTCGGAGGAGCTGCCCTTTGTTGACGTGCGCTCCGCATTTCTCGAGTGCATAGGCAGCCCGTTTAGCCAGCTCATATCCGGCGACGGCCTGCACCCCACCGAAAAAGGGTATGAGATAGTTGCCAGGTGCTTCCGGGAGCGGCTGGAATCCATAAAGGAATAGCTTGCACGGCAGAAAATTAGCATATTCCTCTTGCAATTATACGAAAAGTATTGTATCATAATCAAGTGCGGCGACGTAGGCTCGTCCGCACTGATCGTGGAGCAGTATCGAAGTGGTCATAACGGGCACGACTGGAAATCGTGTGACGGTCGAAAGCCGTCCGTGAGTTCGAATCTCACCTGCTCCGCCAACAACAAAAGACCTCCCTTGCGGGGGTCTTTTGTTGTTATGATGAAGAGCGGGTGGGATTCGAAGGGAACGTCCCCATGAGGGGGAAAAGGCATCCGGTGGATGGCTTTTCAGTTCCCCGAGCTGGCGGCGGCACTGCCCCAGTGCCGCCGGACGAATCTCACCTGCTCCGCCAACAGCAAAAGGACACCCCCGCAGTGTCCTTTTGCTATGATAGCTATGATTTTTACACTCGCAGTCGAAGGAAGCTATGGCCCTTTTATGCTAAAATGCCTATATAAATATATATAAAAGAGGAACAAAGCTAATGAATAAGATACTTTCGCTCCTGTTGGTCATGTTGTTTATTTTTGCCATGGAAGTGGGCGTCTATGCGGAAAATGGAGACGTCACCTTTACCGGCCTTGCCGGAGGCCAAAATATTTACATAGAACCAATCGACGGGCAAGCCAGCCTGACCGTTCCCGAAACGCTGGATCACACGAGCAACGTCAACGCGATAACTATAAGCTATGATCTCGACCGGGAAAAATGGGAGAACGCTTACTTTGATCATTCGGAAGACAAGTTTATATTTGTTGATATTTACATAAAAAACCTGCCTGCAAATACCGTGAAGTACGGCATCTGCGGCACGAGCTATGCCGATCCCACATCTGCTGGCTATGAAAGCAAGATCGAAGATAACAAGACCACGATAAAGTCGCTTTCCCTTTATGATGTAGAAGACCGTGACAGTTCCGGCAACCCCATGGTACACCATAGTTTCAGCATCGCTGACGTTACACATGACGGCAATAACGTCATAGTTATCCCCTCTGAAAAAAGGAACGCCTTCCTGCTGAAGCTTCAAGATAAAGACGGCAATATGACATACCACACCATACAGTACCGTGTAAATCACACCTCGACCGAAGCCTTTAAGATAGCCAACGCGCAGCCCGGCGAGGACAGGATAGTGCCTGATAAGGGAGCCTATGTAAAAAGTTCAAATTATGTAGACGGCACGTTATCATATCTTATAGACGGTAACGCTGGCGTTCAAGATAATACCATAAGAACAACACTCCTTCCGCCCGGCAGCGGTGCGGTCAGGGCCGAGGTAAAGCCCTCCAATAACGATGAAACGATTAACCGTAATGACGTAAGAAATGGCGTGCCTCTCAACCACTATTTCGATGCCAGTGGCAAAAATCAGGAGACCTTCCATATAAAGTGGTTCAACGGTGCCGACGCCGTTATCAAGAACGAGATGCTTACCATCTTTTCCTCGAACATCAATAAATTCTGGATGGGAGAAAAGTGGGTTCCTGCCGGTGGTGACGACACCAAGATAGACGATGCCTTCGCATCGGCAACCGGGCTTGACGAAACCTTCCTTAAATACGATCCCGACAAGGGCCTTTGGACGTTTGAAATACCTGAAGGTGAGGATATATCCGCCCTCAACAAAAACAAGCTGGGAGGAAACGATGGCTTCCTCCGCGACAACAAGCCCTTTTTCATCCGGGGGCCGGAGGGCGCAGTATCGGTAAAGTCCTCAAGCTGGCATTCTCCCCTTTATGACAGCAATAAGGCGGGTTCCACCCAACTCGCCATTAAGCCCCACACTGATACGTTTACTGACGAATCCGGCCGCCTATGCGCCCGCTATGGTTTCTCCGCCTTTCTGAACTGCGCCACGCTGCAAGGCACCGATCTTTCCATATTCACAGTGGACAGGACCATGACGGGCTATGCGGATCTTATCGTTCTGCAATGGTACGATGAGAATGGCAATCTGATACCAATAAAAGAAAAGGACGGCAAAGAGAAGGATGGCAACTATATATACCTTGAAAAGAAGCCGTATGTTAAAGCCACAACTACCGCGGTTCAGGGAAATATAGGATCGCAAGTGAGCGAGGCCACCCTGATCATAGCAGGCGGCAGCGGCAGCTTTAATAAGTTTAAGGCAGAGTATCCCATGCAGGAGCAGGCGGACGCCAACAACAGCACGAAGTACCTGTACATGAAGCTGACCTATATGGACGACAGCGGAAACGAGATACAGCCCGGCAGTAATAAAGCAACGGTATACCTTCCCTATCCCGCCGGCACCAGCTATGAAAGCCATAAGGACGTCGCCTTTACGCTTTATCACTACAAGGACGAGAACCATACGGATAAAGAGAAAATAACGCTTACTCCGACCCCATACGGCCTTATGTTTGAAACCGGCAGCTTCTCCCCATTCCTCCTTGAATATAAGCCTGCGGGCGGCACGGAAGGTGCCGACACGCCCGGCAGCACCGGCGACAGCTATTATCCATCATACCATGGCCCGGTACAGCCGGTGCTGGTTCTCCCCCCTAAGACCGGAGACATCACGTTCTTCGGCTGGCTTAGGGTCCTGCTCGGCGTGGACTGAAAAAATTCATGATATTCATACCGCTTTGGGCGGGGGTTCTCCCCCGCCTTATTCATACACCTCTTTCTTTAGCACGCCTATATAGGGCAGGTTGCGGTAATGGCCCGCATAGTCCAGGCCGTATCCCACCACGAACTCGTCGGGTATGTCAAAGCCCACCGCGTCCGCGCCTATCCCGCCCCCATGGCAGGGCTTATCAAGAAGGCATACCGTCTTCATGGAAGCGGGCTTTCTTGAGGCGAACAGCTCCTTCAGGTACTGGAGTGTAAGGCCGCTGTCTATTATGTCTTCTACGATCACCACGTGGCGGCCGGTTATGTTGGAATCCAGATCCTTGATTATCCGCACAACGCCCGTGGACTTAGAGCTTACACCGTAGCTGGATACCGCTATGAAGTCCATAAACACCCCGCAGTCCATTGCCCTGCAAAGGTCGGTATAGAATACCGACGCACCCTTGAGTATGCACACCATAAGAGGCTGTTTGCCCCGGTACTCCTCCGCAAGAGCCGCACCCAGCTCCCTCACCCGCGCCTCTATCTGCTCCCTTGTGAAAAGCACTCTCTGAATGTCGTTTTCCGGCGTAGTTATACGCATTTTGGTTCTCCTTATATGTAAATTATAATATTTACGCTTTCTTTGCGGCCAGGGCCATATAAGAGTCTATAGGAAATGGGGACAGTTGTCCAGTAAAATCGGTATTGCCATTTGCCCCTTTATTTGCTATTTTAATAATTGCACAAAGCTGTATCATTTTTTATATTTCATCCTTTTACGCAAAAGAGGTGCGAAAATGCGCTCGGAAAAACTCGATATCAAGACCCTCATAGGCATCACCGGGGCGTATGTGGCTTACATGATGGGCTCCGGCTTTTCCACGGGGCAGGAGATACTCCAATACTTCGCCTGCTACGGCATGGCGGGGCTTTTCAGCATACTGCTTTGCATGGGGCTGCTCATATTCGCCGCGGTGTCCTTTACCCGCGCAGGCTACCGGGAGAAATTCCAGAACCCCGCAGACGTATACGTATACTACTGCGGCAAAAGGCTGGGCAGGGCATATCACTATTTCACCACGGTATCCATTTACCTCTGCTTCATAGTTATGGTGGCGGCGGCGGGCGCGGCGGTGGAGCAGCATTTCGGCATATCCCGCATAGCCGGCGCGTTAGCCATAGGCGCGTTGGCCTGCGCCACGGTGATGCTGGGGCTGAATAGCCTCGTAAGCATCTTAGGCCATATCGGGCCCTTTATGATACTCATGGTGATACTCATGGGCGTGATAACCATATGCCGCTCGAACCTCACCGCGGCGGCGGAGACCATCGCCAGAATACCCGAAATGAAGCTGCTGCGCGCCTCTCCGAGCTGGGTGCTGGCCTCGGTCAGCTATGTGGGCATAAGCGTGGTATGGCTTGCAAGCTACCTGACCTCCATAGGCAGGCGGGCTAAGAGCATAGCGAGCGCCTCCGTGGGCGCGGCGGGGGGCGTTATCGCCTTTTACATAGGTATGCTGCTCATATACTTCGCGATAATGCTGAACATAGACGAGCTTGCGGGGGCGCAGATACCCATGCTCATATTGGCGGGGCGCATAAGCCCCGTGACGAGCGGGGTATTCTCTATACTGATAGTCACCGGCATATACACGGCCTCGGTGCCGCTGCTCTGGCAGACCGCCTTCCGCCTCGCGGAGGAGGGCTCCCTCCGCTTCAAACGCATAGCCGTGATACTGGCCGCCGCAGGTATAGCGGCAAGCCTGCTGCTGCCCTTCAACCGACTTATGAACATAGTTTACGTGCTCATAGGGTATCTTGGCTTCCTGCTGCTGGCGTGCATGGTGCTGAAGGCCGCGAAAATAATAAAATAAATAAAGGAGAGTAAAGTATGAAGCGCCTGATAGCAACCCTTATCCTTCCCCTGCTCCTGCTCACCGCCTGCAAAGGCGCCGAGAAGTTTGACCCCGGGGACTATACCTTCCCGCCGGAGGACGTGAGGGAGATGGAATGGGCGCTGGATGAGGCCGGGCTTGACGGCTACAAGGCGGAGGACGCCCGCATGACCACCGACAAGGTTCCGGACGACATCGCCATAATGCGGCTCACGAAAGACGGCTGCAATACGGTCGTAATGGTCAATATGCTGCTTTTTGGCGGCGTGGAGCGGCAGTGCGGCATCAGCTTCGGCTATAATCAGAAGCCGGGGGACGAGGAGCAGCTGAGCGCCTTTGTTTCAGACGACTACCCGCTTTTCTGGAGGCTGGCGGGTATAGCCCTTGAAGCGCCGGAGGCGGTGGAGAAGCTGCAAAAGGACTGCGCCGAATATTTCACCGAACCGCCGGAGGATACCTCCCAATGGAAATGGAGCGGCAGCGAGGGCGAGCTTTCCTGCACCGCGAGCTATTACTTCCACCCCGGCTTTGAGCTTTGGCTGCCCTCGGAGATAACGCTGTGCAGCTCCTCACCCAGGCCTTCTCGGAAGGCTTGAGTTAGTGTAAGCACTCTGTTTCCATCCTTAACCGTCGGTTTTCCACTGTAAGGTCTTCAGCTTTTTTATCAATCTTCGGCCTTCGGTAGCCTGCCCTTTTTAATGTCGGTTGCCGAGCTTGATCTTCCCCGTCTTTCTTTCATCAGATTTAATTCTTGCTAGTATTTTTTGCCCTTTTTTCCCATTAAAATATGCACCTCCTATAGCATCTGGCTTTAGGGGTGCATATCATCTTCTGGACTCTAATAATTTTATATGGGGCTGCTGTGTTGCTTGCTGCTCTTCAGGCAATTAGGCATGAGCTAATTTCCCAATAAGCACTTTTAGATAATCCCATGTGCGTGCGATAGATTCCTTGGACACCTTTTCCTTGGTAGAATGTACATCAAACAAATCTGGACCTATTGAAATAATGTCCATTCCGGGCTTCTTGTTATCCCAATAGCCACATTCAAGGCCTGCATGGATTGCTGCCACTTTTGCCTTTTTCCCAAACATTTCTTCATAGAGTGCTATGGCCATCTCGCGCAGTGGAGATTCTCTTCTATACTGCCATCCCGGATAATCACTTTCGAAAATACAGGCATCACAATTCGCGTCAGCAATAATCTGGATTTTATCCCGCAGCATATATTTTTGAGACGCCACAGAGCTTCTCATAGACATCAGCAATGTCATTTTACCATCTTCACATGTAAGTGAACCCAAATTCATGGAAGTCTCAATCAATCCTTGGATTGCAAAGGAATATCCCGTTACACCATAAGGTAACAGCATCAGGCTGTGACAAATTTCCTTCTGGTACCTTTCCGTATATACACTTGCTTCTTTTACTGCTTCTCCCTCTTCTATAAGGAAGGAAACAGAGTCCGTATATTGAAGTTCCTCCTGAAAAGTTCTTTCAATCTCGGTTAGCTTTTCCCTTAGCTTGCCCAAGTCATTTTTCTTTACGTAGAAACAAATTCTGCCGCTATTGGCTATTGCATTAGCCTTTCCCGGCATATCCAGCTCATTAATCCGAACCGGTATGTCCTTTAAGGCATATAAGAGCCGTCCCATAAGCACAATGGCATTGCCAAGCCCCATACCTATGTTGATGCCTGAATGCCCTCCGGCAAGGCCGTTTAAGCTTACCTTTACCGGAATAGTCTCATAAGGAAGCTGTTCCCATTCGATGTTCCAGATCATTCTGCAACGCAAGCCACCTGCACAGCTTGAATAGAAGACCCCTTCCTCCTCAGAGTCAAGATTGATGAATCTTTTTCCCTTCAGCGATGTAATATCAATTACATTAGCACCAACCAATCCAACCTCTTCTTTGACTGTAAGGACAATCTCCAGATCGGGATGTTCAATATCCTTACTGTCCAGCAGGGCCAGACAGTAAGCGAGCGCAACCCCATTATCCGAGCCGAGAGAGGTTCCATCTGCAAAATAGAATTGTTCATCCTCTTTTACTTCGATTCCCTCCTCATATTTGTGCTCGCTGTCATTTTCCTTTACATATACCATGTCCAGATGTCCCTGAAGGATCAGCGGCCCGCCGGCATTTTCTACAGTGGCCGGCTTTTTGATGATTAGGTTATAATACTCATCCTGTAGAACCTCGAGCCCTCGCTCTCTTGCAAAATCTGCAATATAGTTACTTATCCTTCTCTCATCTCCGGAAGCCCTCGGGATAGAGCAAACCTTTTTTAAGTATGTAATTACGCTGTTCACATCCGACATATCGCCTTACCGTCCTCCAATACTTATATCATCACAAGACACTTTCCATTTTGAAAATATGCCGCTAAACAAGCATTTTAATGAGACTTGAGAAGAAGCTGAACAATCCGTCTCCTGCAATCAGGCCGGCATCACGGCAATCCATGAATTCATCGCCGATAATTTTGCGCATGATAACGGCTATTATAACGCCAATTCCATAAATCGGATTATTGATCAAAAGTCCCGTGGCCAGAAGCACGCCGAACATGTACTTTCTTCCAATCGCCTGAATAATTGCGCCCGGAATAGCCCATATTGCAAGCTCCTTTAAAAGTGCAACGTTGCTTCCCATCTGTGCTGTCGTAGCAAACACGGTGCTTGTTGCGGGAATCAATCCATCGTTCAGCGTCATATCAGCAAATAAAATGACAACTATGATTCCGATAACCGCTCCCAGCATTTCAATGAGTACCTGCTGCTTTCTTCCGTATACCTCATGCTCTGTATTCTCGCCTTTGCCGCGGATAATCCATCCTGTTTTCAGGTCATATCCCATGTCAGCAAAGCAAGGTCCTACAGAACTGATATATCCTGTCAGTACAGCCACTGCGATTGGCGGGAACCCCATGATAACGCCTATCGTCATAAATATTGTCGTAACCGCAAATCCCGGGAACCATCCGGAATACATGGCGGCTTTTCCAATGATAACCATGGACGCAACGGAAGCAACTGCTGTCCAAACGACCCAAAGAATCATCTTCGGCAGAGGCATTCCTGTAAACGCACCGCAAATTATACCTACGAACACTCCGCCCGCCAAGTGTGTGAGCAGTGCTACAACCAACGTCTTCCTTGTCTGAGATGCTGAAGCGGTAAAACTTTCCTCTTCTTTATTTACGGATTTCTTGTTTTTTGACGAGCTCTGATAAATCGAAACGACGGACTGCACCAACGCAATCAATCCGGCGCCTACCATAAAGCCCTGTGGAATATTTGTACTCGCAAGATCAAATCCGGTCAGCGGCGCACAATATCCGCGAATCAAAAGGCCAATACCTAAAGCCACCATAGATACGATATTTGCTATAAATACTATACCCACAGCGCCGACAGGCAATTTAAAGATACTACCTACAATTCCAACGATGATACCCTGAATTACGCGCTTGGCCTTTTCTCCGCCTTGATCTCCGGCCTCCAGCACTTCCGCCGTAGCTACGCCCGGCGCCCAGGCTTCTTTTGCCGGGAACAAGGGGGAATCGAACAATGCACCTACAGTATAAACCGAAATTACCGTTCCGAAAATACAGCCGATAGCCATTGGCAGTATTGCCTTAGTCTCGCCCATTACGAACAAGATCGCCACCGCCACAAACGCGCAGTTTGCCGCAGAGAATCCGGCTCCCGATACTATGGTCTGGATGTAGTTTTGCCTCTCCAAGCTTTTAAATCTTCCAAAGACCGTCATGGGAATCTTAGCAACAAGCATGGCAAATACCGCGCCTATTATTGACGTATTTGCGGAAACGCCTACCTTTCCCATGATTTGCATACATATAATAGCCGACAGCACTGAAAGAATCGTCCCAATAACAATAGTCATTGGTTCAGAAAAACGGATTTTTTCAAATGTTGATTGACGTTTTGTGTTTTGATTTTCTTTCATTTACTTTTTCTCCATTTATTTCTTATCTGAGAATTGCTTGTCTATGAAGAGGGGCGCCTGGATGCTCCCTTGATCCGGGCGCCTCATTCTAACATTTTATTGCGCCTTGTTTAATATCCTGCTGCACCCATTTTTTTGCAAATTGCAACAAGATCCGGATCTGTATACTTTCCGTTTTCCTCTATGGCAACACCGTCTAAGATGATGGAGGGCTTGGAAACGACTCCGTCTGTGTGAGATGCCGCGGTCCAATAGCTTCCACGAATCATCTTGCCCTGGCTTCCGATACCGAATTCCATGCAGCCAAAGATTCTTTCATCTTCTACAATACGTCCTGTTGCTTCTTTCACCCCAGGATTAAATCCTAAGGAGTAGTGTGCAAGGCGGAACATATTCGGGTCGTTGAAGGATTGCAGCCATGTGCGGAAACGCTCTGCATCCTTACCGCCTTCTATCTTCGTAACTATTCCGTTCTCAAGAGTCAGCTCTACATTTCCGGAAAGAATTCCCATGTCTGTCGGCGGGAATATCGCTGCGTCAAACACAAGCTTTCCGTTTATAGTCTCTTCAATCGGGCACCAGCTTATCTGCCCGCACATCATAAAAGGATAGCCCTTAAAGGTAGCCAACTGGCCGGAATGCCTGACCGGCCTTCCTTCATTTCTTGCCGTCAGATACGTGCCGTTTTTATCTTTGATAACAATGTCGTTTGCGGCTTCCATCTTCGCCTTGAGGGCCTCTCCAAGTTCTACTACACAGGCAACATCTACCCTGCCGATGCATTTTACTATCATCGTTACATCCATTCCGGTCAGGTTGATATAACGGCAGCCAAATTCGATCGCCTTTCTCCATGATTCACACAGCATAATGGAAGAATAGGACAGCTCTATCCACACATCCGCTACTGCTACAGCATTTCCGAGCGGGGCAACGGGTTCTGCATAAGCCTTTTCATTGGTGGGGACATATACCAGAACCGGATTTGCTCCTACAATATAAGCTGCGTTCATAATTGCATCGAGTACTCGCTTGTCGGTGGAGGTGTCTCCGGTCACAACCACATTCTCACCCGGCTTCACAAGCATGACCTCTTTTACGAGTTTATACGCTGCTTTGCTCACCTCGTAAGATAAGTAATCCGGTGCCATTTCAACGCCAATTGGGTATTCCATTGTTTTCTTCCTCCTTTATTTAAATAAAATCATTTTGGTTTAATTTTTCATTTGTTTTAATAATAAATAATGTAGCTTTTTTAAAAATAAAATTATGTTATGGCGCGATGAATTTAGATTGTGTGTGTTTTACTTAGATATTTTGACCATCCAGCAATTCGGTCACTACGCGAGCCATTGTTGTCCGGCAAAGCAACACCGGTTTTTTTGAAATGGACGCAACTATATTCTTTGCTTCTCTGGTAAATCCGATACAATCCATAACGATCAAATCCGCCTCAATGTCTTTTGCCTTTCTGGCGGCGTTATAAACTTCTTCTATGTCTCCATAAGGATTCGCCGGAATAGGCGTTACCTTCTTCACGATGGGGCCCCACTGATCATATGCCTGCTGTATCTGCTGTTCATCCGGCGTAATCACAATAATATTTGAATTCTTGCTCAGGGCTTTTGCCAATCCGTTCAAGATCTTTGCGGGATAAACAAGCGGTACCTTTGACTGGAAAACATCAGGAAAACTCCCCGCACAGAAAATCATGATAAGAAATGCTCCTTGCTCCTCTAACCTGTGAATACATTGCTGCATTCTTTCCAGGATAAAGCTTTCACCGAACTTCGCAAAGCTCCCATCGTTCAACCTCGACACCAGAACATAGTCGTCTTCCTTCGGTGCCATTCTTTCGATTTCCTCCCTGCTAAGCCCATCCAGCGCACCTGCTTGGATCAGCTCTACCTGTTCGCCGAAAATGGGCATGATATCAGGGGTTACATCGACTCTTGGTGACTGTCCAATTGTTACTGCTCCAATTTTCATACGTCTTCCTTCTTTCCATTATTTTGTTGTTTTTGAGTTTTTTTTGCCATTTGCTGTGTACAATTTGATTTTATCACCGATAAATAGTAAAATGAAATTATATTTTTTTATAGATTTATAGCTTGAAATTATATGCTAATTCATCAGGATATTCAGAAAGGAATCCGCCATGTTAGATTCAAAGCTAGATACCTTCCTCGTTCTTTGCGAAACAAGAAACTATACCCGGGCTGCAAGCGTCCTGAATATCACCCAGCCTGCGGTCACCCAGCATATCAAATATCTGGAAAACCACTATTCTACGAAGCTGTTTTATTACGATGAAAAACGCGGGCTGCATTTGACTGAGAACGGAAAGCTTTTACGGGCCTTTGCCCAAACCGTCCAGGCTGATTCCGTCCAAATTGCCCAGCGCCTTAAAGCACCTCCTGAGGAGCCTGATAAGATCAAGATCGGTACTATTGTGACCACCGGTGAATCGCTTGTTCCTCTCATGGTTGCTGAATATCTCAGAAGATACCCTAATAAAAAAGTCAGTATGTACCTGGATGAGGCTGATGCTCTTTTGGAACAGTTAAAAAACGGGCGCATCCAATTTTGTATTACCGATATTCATTGCCCTCAGGAAACGTATGAAAGGAAGGAGCTTTTTGAAGGGGAAACTATATGCATCTGTTCCCCGAAATGCCCCCTTGCACAAAGGACAGTAGATTTTTGCGACCTGACTGATTTGCGGCTGATTTTTCGCGAAAACGACACTTATTCAAAGCGGAACCTTATGAAAATCCTGCATGACCACAATCAGGATATAACGAATTTCAGCTCCTATGTTGAAGTCGGGACCATCAACGCTGTCAAAAAATTAGTTATGGAAAATATCGGCATCTCTTTCACTTACCGTTTTGTTGTGCAAGATGATTTAGACAGCGGTCACCTCAGTCAAATATACGTTAGAAATTTTTTATCTAGATCCTTCTTTAATATGACTTGGATGAAAAATAGCTTTTTTACTCCTCTCTGTCTGCAGTTTCTTGATGTATGCAGGGCTGTTCTGGCATCGCCTGACTTTCCTTCAAATTCCCTGTTAGAATTACATTCAAATTAGAATTAGCTTTTACAAAAAGGCTCTGTCTGCCGAAAAAGGTCCGGTTAGAGCCGAGCTTTTTCTATAAACTGAAAGAGCCCCCTTTGGGGCTCTTTCTATTTTTCTTATCCGCTTTTACCTATCCGCCTTTAATCCCTTGGTGCAGCCCTGGACCATCTTTGTGAGGGCGAAGAGGGCTATGACGTTGGGGATGACCATGAGCTGATTGAACATGTCGGAAAGCTCCCAGACCAGGTCGTTGGAGGCGAGGGTGCCGAGGAAGATGAACACCAGCGCTATCACGGTGTAGATCTTATAGGACTTATCGCCGAAGAGGTACTGCATATTGATCTTGCCGAAGAGGTTCCAGCCCAGTATGGTGGAGAAGGCGAAGAAGAACAGGCAGATAGCCACGAACATATTGCCGAAGCCGGCGCCGAACACGGTGCCGAAGGCGGTCTGGGCCAGATTTGCCTTGCCTATGGTATCCACAACAGCGCCCATATAGCCGTTAGCCAGCACGCCGTCGGGGGTGTACATGGTGGAGATTATCACCAGGGAGTTGAGGGTCAGCACCACGAAGGTATCGATGAACACGCCTATCATGGCTACGCAGCCCTGATCGTGGGGCTCCGCTACGTTGGCGAGGGCGTGTGCGTGGGGGGTGGAGCCCATACCGGCTTCATTGGAGAACAGGCCGCGCTTTGCGCCCTGGCTGAGGGCGATCTTCAGCGCCGCGCCGAAGCTGCCGCCGATTATGGCCTGGGGCTTAAAGGCATACTTGAATATCATGCCGAAGGTGGCGGGGACGTACTTGATGCGCGCTATGAGTATCGCAAGGCCGCCTACGAGGAATATGGCCGCCATTATGGGCACTATCTTCTCGGTGACGGAGGCAAGGCGCTGCACGCCGCCGAGGAATATGAAGCCGCAGATAGCCACCAGCACGGCGCCCATTACCCAGCTGGGTATGCCGAAGGCGGTGGAGCAGGTGGAGCCTATGGAGTTGGACTGCACCATGCAGCCGAAGAAGCCCAGCGCAAGTATTATGGCTATGGCGAAGAAGCCAGCGAGGAACTTGCCGAAGCCGCCCTTAAAGGCCGTGGTTATGTAGTAGACGGGGCCGCCCTTTATCTGGCCGTCCTCGCCCTTTATGCGGGTCTTCTGCGCCAGCACGGCTTCCGCGTATATCGTCGCCATGCCGAAGAAGGCTATTACCCACATCCAGAATATCGCGCCGGGGCCGCCGGTGAGTATCGCGCCGGAGGCGCCCACGATGTTGCCCGTGCCGACCTGGGCGGCGATAGCCGTGGCGAGAGCCTGGAAGGAGCTCATGCCGCTCTCATGCTTTTCGCCGTTGAGCTTGAGGTTGCCAAATACCTTCTTCATGCCCTCGCCGAAGCAGCGCACCTGCACGAAGTTGGTCTTGATGGAGTACCAGAGGCCTACGCCGATAAGAAGTATCACCAGAATATAGTCCGAAAGATAGCTGTTCACCGTCTGAACAAAATGCAGCAGATTATCCATTCTTTTCCTTCTCCCTTACTTATTTTATGCAGTTATTCCTGCATTAAAATAATAAACTTTTGTATAGATTTTGTCAATCTTGTTTCTTTATTATCTTAAAAGTAAACTCTTCGGCCTTTATTCCCTATTTGCGCCGCTTTTGCCACCGCGCCGCCATTTTTTTATACGGTACCGGTGCAATTTCTGCGTCATTAAAAACAACACCTTAAATAATATATTATCGTTTATTATAAACAAAAAAAAGAGCCCCTGCCGGGGCTCCAATAAATTTATATGGCTGTATGCCTTAGAACGCCGCTATGACAGCGCCCTCGTACTTTTCCTCCATGAACTTCTTGGCGGTGTCGCTCTGAAGGGCGGCAAGCAGCGCCTTTGTGGCTTCGTCGTTCTCATGGCCTTCCTTTACCACCAGCACGTTTGCGTAGGTGTCGGCGGCGATGGAGTCCTTATCCTCTATGGCCAGGGCGTCCTTCACCTTGAGGCCTGCCTGAATGGCGTAGTTGCCGTTTATGACCGCCGCGTCCACGTCCTGAAGGGAGCGGGCCAGCTGGGCTGCCTCAATCTCCTTGATGCTGAGATTCTTGGGGTTCTCGGCTATATCCAGCACGGTAGCGGTAAAGGTGATGCCCTCCTTGAGCTTGATGAGGCCCTGAGCCTCCAGCAGAAGCAGCGCGCGGGCTTCGTTTGTGCCGTCGTTGGGTATGGCGATGGAGCCGCCCTCGGGTATGGCGGAGAGGTCAGAGGTCTTGCCTGCGTAGATGCCGAAGGGCTCGTAGTGTATTTTGCCTACAGATACCAGATGGGTGCCGTTTTCCTCGTTGAAGTTTTCAAGATACGGCGTATGCTGGAAGTAGTTGGCATCCAGATCCCCCTGCTCCAGTGCGGTGTTGGGCAGCACATAATCGGTGAACTCCACCACCTCAAGGTCATAGCCCGCCGCCTTGAGCTCATCCTTTACAGCATTGAGTATCTCCGCATGGGGGGTGACGGAAGCGCCTACCTTGACCTTTACAAGCTCGGAGGGAGCGGCGCTCTCGGTCGTTTCGGGGGCTGCGGTCTCGGCAGGGGCCGCCTCAGGCTGGGCGCAGGCCGCGAAGGACAGCGCCAGTACAAGGGTCAGTACGATTGCGATCAGCTTTTTCATTTTGTTTTCCTCCTGAAAAATTATAAAAATTTTTATATATCAAGCCTGACGGCTCAATTATCTATCTTCTTCTCTTATCCGACTTTATCACCAGCCTGTCGCCGATGAGCTGAATGAGCTGCACCAGCAGCACCAGCAGCACGACGGCGATCCACATCATGTCAGGCTGGAAGCGGTGGTAGCCGTAGTTGATGGCTATGGCCCCAAGGCCGCCGCCCCCCAGCGCGCCCGCCATGGCGGAGTAGGAAAGTATGGTGGTGGTGACTATCGCCGCGCCGTTGAGCAGCGAGGGCGTGCTCTCGGGCAGCAGCACCCGGGTGATTATCTGGAACACCGACGCGCCCATGCTTTGAGCCGCCTCTATCACGCCGTGGTCCACCTCCTTGAGGGAGCCCTCCACCATGCGGCCCACATATGGCGCCGCCGCTATTACCAGCGGGGGTATTACCGCGGTGGAGCCTATGGTGGTGCCGACTAAGAAGCGGGTGAGGCCCAGCACGCACACCATGAGTATCAGAAAGGGCACTGAGCGGAGTATGTTCACCACCACGTCCAGCGTCCTGTACAGCACAGGCCGTGGGCTTATGCCGTCGGGGGCGGAGGTGGTCAGCAGTACGCCTATGGGCAGGCCCAGCAGGTAGGATATGGCGGTGGATACGAGGGTCATGTATAAGGTCTCCAGTATGCCGTCGCCAAAGAGTTTCACAAGCTGCGGATCAAACATGGTATGCCTCCTCAAGGTACTGTACCCCGTGGAGATCGAGGTACTTCTTCATCTTATCTCCAAGCTCCTGGTTTTCCGGGAGCTGTATGAGGGTGTAGCCGTGCATCTTGCCCTCTATGGTCTTTGTGTCCGCAAAGAGTATGTTTACCGGCGCGCCGCACTCCAGCACCATGTCGCATATTACCGGGCTGGAGGTCTGGGTTCCGTCGAATATGATGCGCAGGCACCTTTCGCCCAGCACCTCCTCGCCCAGCCTGCCGCTGGCGTACAGCAGCCTTTTCGCTATCTCCGTCTTTGGGTTCATGAATATGTCGGATACCTCGCCCACCTCGGCTATCTGGCTGTGGTCGATTATGGCCACCCTGTCGCATATCTCCTCTATAACGCTCATCTCGTGGGTTATAACTACTATGGTTATGCCAAGGGTCCTGTTTATTTCCTTCAGCAGCGACAGTATGGAGCGGGTGGTGGTGGGGTCGAGGGCGGAGGTGGCCTCGTCGCAAAGCAGCACCTTCGGGCTGGGCGCAAGGGCCCGGGCTATGGCTACCCTCTGCTTCTGCCCGCCGGATAGCTGGGCGGGATAGGCCTTTTCCCTGTCCTCAAGATCCACCAGCTTCAGAAGCTCCCTTGCCCGGTCTATGGCGTCCTTTCTGCTTACTCCCGCTATCTCCAGCGGGAAGCAGATGTTATCGAGGGCGGTCTTTTGCATGAGCAGGTTGAACTGCTGGAATATCATTCCTATGCCCCTTCTGGCGTTGAGCAGCTCTTTCTTGTTCAGCGCGCCCAGCTTTTTTCCGTCCACCGTTACGCTGCCCTCCGTGGGGTGTTCAAGGTAGTTCATACAGCGTACCAGCGTGCTCTTGCCCGCCCCGGAGAGGCCGATTATGCCGAATATCTCCCCCGCCCTTACGGAAAGGTCTATATCCCTGAGGGCGGTCACGGCGTCCGCTCCGGTGCCGAAGGTCTTTGTAAGGCCCCTTATGGCTATCATTTCACGTGCTTCCATCTTTTTCTCCAATCCGAAGTATTGCATTAAAAAAGCCGCAAGCTCTGCGCTTACGGCCTATAAATCAAAGTACCGCCTTTTAAAGTACAAAAGGCTTTATTGCAGGCAACGCAAGCGCTCTCCATGCCCGAGGGACATGGAGCAGCACATCATCATGCCGTACATGGTAATAGCGGTGTTTATCATAAGTGCTCTCCTTTCCCTTTTGCATGGGCCGTTTGCCCTGCCCAGATATATCATTTTTCGGAATCATAACATGGATAAGCGGTTTTTGTCAACTGTTATTTTTATGGCAATTTTGCAATGCCCCGCTTTTTTCAGAAAGCTCCCCATTATAGGCCGAACAGCCGCTCTGCGTTTTCCTCTGCCGCTCTTTTCATCTCACCCTCGCTTACCCCCTTTATCTCGGCCATTTTACCGCAGATGAGGGGTATATACCCGGGGTCGTTGCGCTCTCCCCGGTGGGGCTCCGGGGCCATGTAGGGACAATCGGTTTCAGTGAGAAGCCTGTCAATGGGAGTGGCGGCGCAGGCCGCCGGGCCTTTTTTGTTTGACCTGAAGGTAAGCGCACCGCCGAAGGCTATGTACAGCCCCAGCCCTGCGCAGCGCTCCGCGATCTCGGCGCTGCCGGAAAAGCAGTGCATAACGCCTTTTATCCTTCCCCTGTAGCTTTCCAGCACCTCCATGCAGTCCCCGTATGCCTCCCGGATATGCATGGAAACCGGCATGTCCCGCTCTATGGCCATATCGAGCTGGCGGCGGAACAGCTCAAGCTGCTTTTCCCTGTTGTAGGGCTTCCAGTAGTAGTCCAGCCCTATCTCCCCCAGCGCAACGCATTTGGGGTGGTGCAGGTATTTTTCCAGCGCGGCGATATCGCTTTCCGTACAGCTTTCCGCGAATTCGGGGTGAATGCCGAAGGCGAGGTATATGCCGGGGTTTTGCTCCGCAAGGGCCGCGGAGACCGGAAAATCCTTCGGGTCGCAGGATATCTCTATTATTTTGCCTATACCCCCGGCGGCAAGACCCTTTATAAGCTCCTGTCTGTCATGGTCAAAGGCGCCGTCCGTCAGGTGGGCATGGGTATCTATGTACATCTAAAACTCCTTTTTAAGGCTCCGCATGAACAGGGCGGTGAGCTCGTCTCTGGGGTTTGCGCCGTCGTACAGCACTTTATGCACGGCGCGGCATATGGGCATATCCACCCCGTACTTTTTCGAAAGCTCCATGAGCGCCTCCACGGTATAGTATCCCTCGGCAAGCTTCCCGAACTTCTCCCCCTTGGCGAAGGCCTCGCCGAAGGCGCGGTTATGGCTGAACTGGGAAAACACAGTGGCCTGATAGTCCCCCAAATGGCAGAGGCCGTAGGCGGAATGCTCTATCCCCCCCATAGCCACTATGAGCCGGGCAACCTCCCGGGTGCCCCGCGCCATGAGCGCCCCCTTAAGGTTGGTGAGGCCCATGCCGTCCAGTATGCCCGCCGCTATGCCTATGACGTTCTTTGCGGCGGCCCCTACCTCGTTGCCTATGAGATCCCGGCCGTAATAGAAGCGTATGAGGCTGGAGCTGAACTGTGTCACCAGACGCTCCTTCAGCTCCTCCGAGGTGCCGTCTATCACCATACAGTTGGGTATTCCCGCCACGAACTCCTGAACGTGGCCGGGCCCCAGCCAGACGGCCACTCCGCTTTGAGGCAGGTATTCCAGGGCGATCTCCGAAAGCCTTTTGCCGCTGCCCTGCTCTATGCCCTTCATGCACAGCACAAGGTCGCCCCTATAGCCCTGCGCCGCTATGTCCGCAGCCACTTCCCTGAAGGACTGGGCTCCCACGGATACCACTATCAGCTCCGTCTTTACGGCCTCCTCCATGGCGGATATGAGCCGTATGCTGTTTGGCAGCGTCACTATGCCGTTGGTGCGGCTCTCCCTGAACTGTTTCATGTGGGGCGAGCCTTCCCGTCCGTAAAGGCTCACGCTGTGCCCTACCTTGTCGAGATACCATGTTATGAATGAGCCCCAGCGGCCGCAGCCTATGACCGTAATCTTCATACCTTGTTCGTTCCTTTATAGGTCTATTATCTGATAATTATAGAGGTTGGCGTATATGCCGCCAAGGGCCATGAGCTCCCTGTGGCTGCCCCGCTCGGCTATGCCGGAGGGCGTCAACACCACTATCTCGTTTGCGCTCTTTATGGTGGAAAGCCTGTGTGCCACTATTATGCAGGTGCGGCCCTCGGCAAGCTCGAAAAGCTCCTGCTGTATCTCCATTTCGGTCTGGTTATCAAGAGCCGATGTGGCCTCGTCCAGTATCAGTATGCCGGGATCCTTCAGAAATACGCGGGCTATGGATATGCGCTGCTTCTGGCCGCCGGAAAGCTTCACCCCCCGCTCGCCCACCTGGGTGTCGTAGCCCTCCTCCAGCGTCATGACGTAGTCGTGAATGCGGGCCTTTTTCGCGGCCTCTATGACCTCCTCCTCCGTGGCGTCAAGGTTGCCGTAGCGTATGTTGTCCGCTATGCTGCCGTCAAAGAGGAATACGTCCTGGGCCACTATTCCCACGTTGCGCCGGAGGGATACCCTTGTGAAATCCCTTATGTCGGTGCCGTCTATGGTTATGCGGCCCTCCTCCGGGTCGTAAAACCGCGGTATGAGGTTACAGAGGGTGGTCTTGCCGCCGCCGGAGGGGCCGACGAGAGCCACCGTCTCCCCTGCGGGTATGCGGAGGTTCAGGTGCTTTATCACCTTCTCCGCCCCCTTGGCGTCGCTGTTTTTATACCGGAAGGACACGTCCTCAAAGGCGATATCCCCCACCAGCCTGCCTGCGTCTATGGCGTCTGGGGCGTCCTCCTCCGGGGGCTCGTCCATAATTTCCGTAAACCGCTTAAAGCCCGTCGTGCCGGCCTGAAGCTGCTCGAACATGTTGACTATCTTTCGCACGGGAGTAAAGAAGTTGGACACCATGAGCAAAAAGGCGGTGTATTCTCCGGCGTTTATGCTGCCCTTAAAGAAGAACAGCCCGCCGAAGAAGAGTATCGCAAGGTATGTGAGGTCCATCAGCAGCTCCGCCTGGGTAAAGAACCAGGCCATTGCCTTGTAATACTTGCTCCGTATGCCTGTGAGCTGGCGGTTGAGCACATCAAAGAGCTTCAGCTCGTGATCCTCTCCGGTGTAGGCCCGGGATACCCTTACGCCTGATATGGCGGTGCCCACATTGGCGTTTATCTCGCCCATCTTTACCCGTGTCTCCTGGGATGCCCTGTTCAGCCCAAGGCGCGCCCTTGTGGTTATGAACACGGTGCAGGGCAGCATTATTAGCAGTATGAGCGCCAGCGGCACGCATATGGTCGAGAGCCACGCCACCGCCCCTATGAGCATCACCACCGAGAGGAATATATCCTCCGGTCCGTGGTGGGCAAGCTCGGATATCTCCTGAAGGTCGTTGGTCATGCGGCTCATGAGCACGCCGCTCTTGTTTTCATCGAAAAAGCTTATGGGCAGCTTTTCAAGATGGCCGAACATCTCGCGGCGCATATCTGCCTGTATGCGCACGCCCACGATATGGCCCCAGTAGTCCACAATGAAGGTCATGCCGGCCTTGAGCAGATATATGCCCAGCAGCACGCAGCACCACAGCACCAGCCGCCGCATATCCCGCTCCGGCACATAGACGTTTATTATATCCTTGGCTATTATGGGATAAAACATATTGCACGCCGATATTATCAGCGCGCAAAACATGTCTGTATAGAACAGCTTTCTATGGGGCTTGTAGTAGGACGCAAACCGTTTGAGCATGATCTCTCCCTTTCAATTTCAAAAGAGGGTATTACGCCACTATGTCTCCCTGATGAGTGATAAGGCTTGCATCGTACACGCCCTCCACCCGGGTGAACTTCTCTACGAAGCCCGTCTCGTTCTCCTTGAGGCGCAACTCCATGGTAAGCTCTATGCTGCCGGGGCGCACCACCTTGCTCTTGAGCCGGGCGCCGGGAAGCTGCTTGGTCATCTTGCGTATGGCGTCTGCCGCGGCCTCGCTGTAGTGGATTATAAGGAGGTAGCTCTGAGCGCCACCCTTGCCCCTTGAGCCTGAGATCAGCAGCACGAATATGCCTATTATTATGCCGGCGATTATGGCCACGTCGTAGAACTTTGTGCCCACGGCTATACCCTCGCCCACTGCCCAGAATATGAAGGCGGTGTCCAGCGGGTCCTTTATGGCAGTGCGGTAGCGGACGATGGACAGGGCGCCCACCATGCCAAGGCTGAGGGTCAGGCTGTTGTTGATGAGCATCAGCATCAGCGCCGTAACTATGGTCATCATTACCAGCGCCATGCCGTAGGTGCGGGAATACATGACGCCGCTGAAGGTCTTTTTATATATGAACCATACATACAGGCCCACGAGCAGGCCAACTATCAGGGTCAGTATTACCTGAACGGGGTTCATTGTGATGGTGAAAAGGTCGGAAAAGCTTATCATGTGGTCCTCCTAAAACTCAAACTTTCTGCATATGCAGTACTTGCTCACGGCACTGCGGGTATGGGAATCTATCTGCAAAAGCTCCCTTATATAGCTGGGCAGGTAGTTGTTGAACTTTACCTCCAGCACAAGGTCGCCGTCTGTTATGACGGGATAGGTAGGCTGTGTCATGTCGAAAAGGCTCGTCCCCCTGTATGCGGTGCGTATATCCTTATCGAAGGTTATGCGCACGTCCTCAACGGGGTAAACGTAGGCCTCCCGTGTATAGTCAACTATTACGCAGGGGCGCAGGCCCTTGGTGGCAAACTCCACAAACATGCGCCGGGCGAAGGGCTCTTTGCGGGAGATGAGAAAGGCGTAGTCCCCGCCGATAAGGCTGTCGCACTCGGCCCTGCTGAGCCGCACCGACTGCTTTGCTATAAAGCTTCCCTCCTTGTGCTTGCACTCGAGCTTGATGACGTCGTCGCAGCCGTTGTATGCCCGTATGCGGAACTTGTCCCTCTCGTCCACGCCGGAGAGCTTTTCCCATAGGGCGTCGTCAAAGGGGCTGTCGAAATACAGGCTCCTTATAAAGTATTCCCCGCCGCTTTTTATGGCGTTCTCGTCCTGCTGTATGCAGGCGCGCAGCCTTCTTGAAAGTATCTCGTAGTCTCCCCGGTTTATGTAGTATTTCAGCTCGTGGCGGTACTGTACTGGCCGCTTTTTCGGGCGCGCTGGCCTTCTGGCCTTTTCCATTTTAGCCGAACACCTCCTTCATGTAGGAATCGCTGAGGCCCAGGTTGCTTTGAAGCTGCCGCTTCAGCTCCTCGGGCCGCCTCTGGGCGAAATCCTTCAGCTTGCTTATTTCGCTCTGGAAGCCCTCGTAGGTTCCCAGGTTTGTATTGGGCTGCTTCACTCCCATAAACGTATCCTTATTGAACTTTTCCCGCTCCCGCTTTATCTCAGGCTCCACATAGCCGTAAAGCTCTTCTATGAGCGCACTCACCCTCTCCGGGGCAAAGGCGGTGTTGAGAAGCTCCCCGAAGCGGCGGCAGAAGCTGTCCCTCCAGCCCTTGTTCTGGAGCATGGCGGCAAACAGCTTTGCAGAGCATACGTCGCTGGGCGTCTTGCCCATGCGGAAGGCCAGCGTCTCGTGGCCTGGGCTCTGGAAGCCCCAGCAGAAGTCGTAGAATATGAACTTCCACTTGCCGCCCTTGAGACGGTAATACTGGAAATTGTAGGTGTCCGTGTTGCCGTTGTATATCTCGGCTATCATGTAATCCCGGAAGCTGTCCACGTCCATGCGCTCGGAAACGTAGGCATACGCCTCGGCGGAGGAAAGGTCGTGGCTGGTGGCGTACTCGTAAAGGCTCACCCAGTCCGAATTATCGCCATAGGTGCGCTGCTTGAAGCCCTTGCCTATGGCCATATCCACGTTGTTTTCCGTGTTTTCATGCTGGGCCACGAAGAAGCGATTGCGCTTTTCCTTCATGAAGTACACCCCCCAGTATTCGCCGTTGAGGTAAAGCACCGTAGGGCGGTAGGCCTGATAGAGTATATTTATGTCAGTTCCCTCTAAAAGCCCGCTGGCCAGCTCGTCCCTTATCTTGCTGCGATTCTGATCCTGCGCGCCGGCCCGCAGCACCACCGCCTTGTATTCCGTATAGGGGCGGTTCTCGAAGAAGGGGTACTCCATGGAGCCCTTGCCGTATTCCTTGCGGGCTATTACGTTAAAGCCCTTCTGGGCCCTGCCGCGGCCAAAGCTGCCTGCTATCCTTATGCCCACGTTCTGGGTAAACACCTGCTTCCCGTTATCGTCAAAGAGCGAAAACGCCGCGGGCTTTTCCCATATGGTATCCACCTGCTCCTCGGTGGCGAACTTTGCCTGATAGTAGGTGGCGGATTTCAGGGTGTCCGCGTAGGAGGCGGCGTCCGGGTCAAACTGGTCGCCGGTGGCGTATATGCCGGTCTTGCTGTTCCAGAGATTGTCCGGATCTGTAACGAGGGTCACCACCGGCAGGGCATGGTTCACGCCGTCGCTCCTGAAAAGATAGGTTGCGGTAGCCACGTCCCCCGAGAGATACCCGTCCCTGAAGGCTGCGGCTCGTATGACGGAGTTTTTGCTGATGGAAAGCTCGCCGCTGTACACCTCTGAGCTTGCGTTTGGAGTGGTACAGTCGGTGGTGTAGCGTATGGCCTCCCCCTCCCCCGCGGTAATGGCCACTGTGACGGCATTATCGTATATGCCGGGAGTGACGCTGAAGGCCGGGAGCTGGGTTATGCCCTCATAGCCCTTGCCGTTCTGGGCGCCGGGGGTAGGCTCCGCATAGTAAAAGCGGTTGTCCGAGCCGTCCCTGCCGTAGCTCTGGCCGGACTTCATACGCCCGGCGGAGAGCTTGTCTATGAGTTTTCCGTTGGGGTCGAAAAAAAACAGCGCCTCGCCTGTGGAGCTTATATTGAAATTAAGCTTGAGATTTTTTTTTTGAGCCTTGTCGGCGCTGCCCGTAGCGTAAAGCAGCAGGTATTCGCCCGGCTCTATGGATATATCCGGAAATACCCACTTTGCGGGGTTCTTCGGGTTGTTGGAAATGCCGTAGCCCCCCAGGTTCACGGCGCTCCCGGTGGAGTTGTGCAGCTCCACCCAGTCCGTGGCCACGCTGCCCGTGGAGCCGCCGAACTCGCTTATGTACACCCCTCCAAGGGGCAGCCTGTTGGCGGCGTCGAATGCGGAGTAGCCCGCGCCCGTATTTGGGTAGCCGGGGCTGGGCTGGGAATTGGACTGGAGCTCGCCGGCGCCGTCGGGTATGCGGGCCATGGAAACGTCAGTCTCCTGATTCTTGAAGGAATAGCTGTCGATTATCCTTCCGGCCCTGTTGGCAATCACCACGTCCTCCCCATAGGAGCGAAGGCCGAAGGGCGCGTGCAGCTCCCCGTTCTGTATTCCCTCGTTTCCGGAGCAGAATACCACCAGGTAGCCCTTGGCGGCTATGGTGGTCCCATCCGGGAACCTGTACTTCATGGGCTGGGACAGGTTATCCGATATGCCGAAGCCGGATATGTCCATGTCCGTATCCGTTGAATTGTATAGCTCTATCCAGTCGGAATAGCTGCCGAAGCTGTCGCAGATAGTGGTAGCGTTGCTGGCCATGAACTCGTTGATGTAGAGGCCCATGTCCTCCGTCTCCTTCAGGCTCGCCTCGTATTCCGCCATGCCCGCCTCGGTCTTGGGGTAGCCGGGGCAGGGCTTTGCCTGTGTCCATACTTCCCCCTCCCGGCGCAGCACCATTCCGGAGTCCACCGAGTTGAGCACAGCCGTATCAAGGGGCCTTCCGGAAGCGTCAAACAGCACCGCCTCCTCACCCGCGCTGAGCTTGAAGGGGGCATGCATGCCGTCCTCCGCATCGCCGCTGCACCAGACCACCACATAAGCGCCGGGCTCCAGCACCGTACCTGCGGGGAACACATACTTTGCGCCCTCCAGCAGACTGTCGGACAGGCCGTAGCCGGATATGTCCGCCTTTTCCGTTGAGCCGTTGTGCAGCTCTATATAGTCGGGGTAGCTGCCCAGGTTGTCCGGCACGGAGCCCTTGTTGGAGATCATTATCTCGCTCAGCGCAACGGCGTCCGCCGGGGCCCTTGAGCTGCCTTCCTTCAGGTTTATCAAAAATACGGCCAATATGACGATAAGCGCGGCGCTTATCAGTATCGACCCGAGCCGTTTCTTTCTCAATTCGTTTTCCTCTTTTTATATATATCGGCATATAGCCATAGTTATTGTATCATAAAAGAGCGGATAATGCTATGAAGGAATGGTGAATAGTTGGCAAGCGAACATAAGAAAGCCTCCCTTTATTATTAAAGGGAGGCAGGCTTGCGGGCGGTTTGCCGTTCTAAGCCTCCGGCTGTATGGCCGGTATATACTCCAGCGTAGCCGCGATGACCTTTTCCGCCTTTTCCTCATGGAGCAGGTGGCCTGCGTTGCGCATGGTGGCAAAGCCGGCGTAGGGCATCGCTGTGTGGTACAGCTCGGAGTCGTCCCCCTGGCGCCACTTGTCCTCGCTGCCCTGAAGCATCAGCACGGGGGCCTCAAGGTAGCGGAGCCTCGTTACCACGCTCTCATCGTCAAAATTGTGGAAGGAGGCCCGCAGCGCCCAGCGGGACTCACGGTCGGATATGGTCTTGTAGTATTCGCCCACTACCTCGGGGCTCATCATCTGGGCAAGGTCGAAATAGCACTCGGAAAGCACCTTTTCCACCGTGCGCATGCCGTAGAGCATGGAGGCCACGCCGCCCAGTATGCTGCTGTCCATGAGCTTTATGGCCAGCGGCATATCCGGCGAAAGGCCGCCGGGGGCTATGAGCATCATCTTGCCTACCCTGTCAGGGTTGTCCAGCGCAAAGCGCAGGGCGTAGGCGGAACCCATGGAAAATGCCATTATGTGGGCGGACTGCACGCCTATTGCGTCCATGAACAGGCCCAGCGTCATGGCCTGCTCCTCAACGGTATAGTTGAAGTTCTCAGGCCTTGAAGAATAGCCGTGACCCAGCAGGTCTATGGCTATCACCCGGTAATTAAGGCTGAGGCGGGAAAACATGTTGCGCCAGGTATAGAAGGACTGGCCTACGCTGTGTACGAGTATCAGCGGCTCCCCGTTGCCCTCTTCGATGTAGTGTATCCGGGCGCGCTCTGTCCGGGGGCCTTCAGGCTCCGGCTCCTGATATTCTTCTTCCTCTACCTCTACGGGCTGGGAAGTACGGGATGCCTTGGGAGCATCGTCAAACATGGCGGCTACGCGGCGGGCTTCCTGAGCGGCTGCCTTACGGCGGGCCAGGGCCTTGGCGGCCTCGTCCTCTTCCTCGTCAAGCTCGTCGTCCAGCTCGTCGTCCAGCTCGTCGTCAAGCTCGTCGGCGCGCCTCCTGCCGAACAGGCCTCCCCTGCGGGACTTTCTGCGCTCCTCCTCTTCCTCCGCGTCCAGCTCCGCCTCGATCTCGCTGTCTATATCGTCATAACCGTCGTCATCGCCGTCATAATCCGCCCTTTTGCGAATAAAGGAAGCCTTTTTTTCCTTCTTATCCTTCTTGTCCGGCTTCTTTCTGGCCTTCCTTGGGGGCTCCTCGTCTTCGGGCTGGGCTATGGGCAGCTCGATCTCCGCAAATTTGCCTACGTATTCGGTGTTTACGAATTTTTTAACTTCCAGCGAAATAGCCACTTATATCCTCCGTTCAGGGTCAGGGTTGCCGTATGTGCATACATACCCTTATAATTTTCATACCTAATCAACCTATTTTACATTTTTCCCATGGGTATTGCAAGTGTATATAGGGCAAAAGGGCAAAACTGTCACGAATTGTTTACCAAATCCCGGCTGAGCCGAAGCAGCACGGTTTTATTGTTGTCCTCCGGGCGTTTTGCGCAGTGCCTCAAAAGCCCCGCCTTTATGTACCCTATCCTGGGAGAAGGGGGTATGCCAAGGTAACCGGCTATGTCCGCCCCTGTGACGGCAAGCTGCCGCTCTTCAAAGGGCGCCCCCGCCGCTATCATGCTTTCCAGTATGCGCTCCCACCTGTCCGCGGACTCCACCGGCCCCTCTATCCTTCCGCTGCCGTGAACGTCCGCCCGGCGGAGAGCTATGAGCTGGCGCGAGCGCTCTATACCCATCTCCTGAAGCCATAGCCGTATGGTATTCTCCTTTGCCTCGGTACGAAGGTCAAACATGTGGTTGCGTATAAGCGCCGTAACGTCCCGTATGACGGCGGAGGGGTACCTCAGCCTTTCCAGTATTCCCCGGGCAATATCCGCACCCAGCCTGTCGTGGGTGTACATGCAGCCCGTGGCCTGAAGCGCCGCCGGCTTGCCCACATCGTGGAGCAGAGCGGCAAGGCGCAGGGTAAGGCTTGGCTCTATGCAGTCCACCGCGTAAAAGCAGTGGTGAAGCACGTCGTACTTGTGGTACTGGGGCTTCTGGGCCACTCCCCGGCCCTTGGCCAGCTCGGGCAGTATCACGTCCAGGGCCTTCAGATTGTCCAGCAGCTCAAGCCCCCTGTACGGCCCCCCGGGAATGCCGTATTTCGCGTCGGAGAGCAGTATCCTGTCCAGCTCCTGCCGTATGCGCTCCGGGGATATGTCCGCAAGCCCCGCCGCGCAGGCCCTTGCGGCCTCCAATGTGCCCCGCTCCACCTCAAAGCCCAGCTCCGAGGCAAAGCGCGCCATGCGCATTATGCGAAGGGCGTCGTCTCCCATTATGACGGCGGGATCCTTTGAGGTAGCTCTGAGCAGCCTGTTTTTAAGGTCCTGCATGCCGCCGGTAGGGTCGGTGATCCTGCCTGTCAGTATGTTTTTATATATGGCGTTCACAGTAAAGTCCCGGCGGAAGGCGTCCTCGTTTATGTCCCCGGAGTAGCTTACCGCCTGTGGCCGGTGCCCGCCGCCTGTTGGGTATGTATCCCGCCTGAAGGTGGTGTGCTGGAATACCCCGCCCATATAGTGCAGCTCCACCATTCCGAAGGCCGCGCCTATGTCCAGGTACTTTATGCCCTTATCCCGGCACATGGCCATTACCTCCCCCGGCGTCATGGAGGAGGTAACGTCGTTATCCGTAACAGGCAGGCCCAGAAGCGGGTTGCGCACCATGCCCCCTACTCCGTAGAGGGTATGCCCGGCGGCGGCGAAAAGCTGTGCGAGGCGTATAAGCGGCATATACCATGTTCCTTTGCAGACATATAAAGGGGACAGCTTGCCGTCCCCTCTTTTTTATTACTCCCCGTCAGGCTCCACGTGGGGAACTATGGCAACGGAGGCCACCCTGTCCTCGGTGCGCATAAGGCGCACTCCCTGGGTATTGCGGGATATCTCGGATATCTGCTCCACGGGCAGCCTTATTATGGTGCCTTCGGAGCTTATTATCATTACGTCCTCCTCTATATCGGAGGCTCCTACCGCCTTCATGCAGACCAGATCGCCGGTCTTTTCGGTGAGGGCCATGGCTATTATGCCCTTGCCGCCACGGGTCTGGGTTCGGTAATCCTCCTCCGGCGTGCGCTTGCCCATTCCGTTTTCGGATATGGAGAGTATGGAGGCGCCGGGGCGAACCTTCTCGGCCCCCACCACGCTGTCGTTTTCCTCCAGCGTTATGGCCTTTACGCCGGTGGCGCTTCTGCCCATGGGGCGCACGTCCCCCTCGCTGAAGCGTATGCTCTTGCCCTTTTTGGTGCCCACTATTATCTCGTCGCTGCCGTCCGTCATTATGGCGGCAATAAGCTCGTCCCCGTCCCTGAGGTTCTGGGCGAGCATTCCGCCCTTTCGGATGTTGTCGAACTCCTCTATGGGTGTCTTTTTGATTATGCCCGCCTTGGTGATGAGGTTCAGGTATTTTCCCTCCTCCCACAGTGGGAACAGCGTGGTCACCTTCTCCCCCTCTTTAAGGTTCAGCAGGTTGACTATGGCGGTGCCCTTGGCGGTGCGGCCCGCCTCGGGTATCCGGTAGCACTTCATGCGGAACACCCGGCCCATGTTGGTGAAGAACATTATCTCGTCGTGGGTGTTGCAGCCGAACAGGTGCTCCACGAAATCCTCCTCCCGGGTGGTCTGGCCGGTTATGCCCCTGCCGCCCCGGTTCTGGGCCTTATAGGTATCCATGCTGGTGCGCTTTGCGAAGCCGAAGTGGGTAAGGGTTACCGTCATCTCCTCGGGCTGTATTATGTCGTCCAGCTCTATATCCTCTGTTATCTGGGCTATCTCGGTCCTTCTGGGGTCGGCGTATTTGCGGCGGACCTCCAGTATTTCCTCCCGGATTATGCCCAGCAGCTTGTTTTCGTCCGCAAGGACGCTTTCGTAATAGGCGATGGTCTCCACAAGGCCGTCCCTCTCCGCCTGTATCTTGTCGTGCTCCAGCCCTGTAAGGCGGCCTAAGCGCATATCCAGTATGGCCTGGCTCTGCTTATCCGTCAATCCGAAGCGGACGTTCAGCCGTTCCTTGGCCTCGCTCTGGGTCTTGGAGGTCTTGATTATGTCCACGACCTCGTCTATATTTGCCATGGCTATGAGCAGTCCCTCCAATATATGAAGCCGCTCTTTGGCCTTTTCCAGATCGTGCTTTGTGCGGCGGGTCACCACTTCCTCCTGGAACCTGAGGTAGTGGTACAGCATCTCCTTTATGTTGAGCACCTTTGGCTCCCCATCCACAAGAGCCAGCATTATCACGCCGAAGGTATCCTGAAGCTGGGTGTGCTTATAGAGCTGATTTAAAACGACGTTGGCGTTCACGTCCTTTTTTATCTCTATTACCACCTTCATGCCGTTGCGGTTGCTCTCGTCCCGAAGGGCGGTTATGCCCTCCACCCGCTTTTCATGCACCAGCTCCGCTATCTTTTCCACCAATCGGGCCTTGTTCACCTGATAGGGCAGCTCCGTTACCACTATGCGGCTCTTGCCGTTGGCCATTGGCTCTATCTCGGTCTTTGCCCGTACCAGTATCTTGCCCCTGCCCGTCCTGTATGCCTGCCTTATGCCCGCGGTTCCCATTATGGTGGCTCCCGTTGGGAAATCCGGCCCCGGCAGGTATGCCATAAGCTCCTCGATGGATATGTCCCTGTTGTCTATGAGGGCCACGTATGCGTCTATGACCTCCCCGAGGTTATGGGGCGGCACGTTTGTGGCCATGCCTACTGCTATGCCGTTGCTGCCGTTTACCAGCAGATTGGGGAAGCGGCTGGGCAGTACCGTGGGCTGCACCAGCGTCTCGTCGAAGTTGGGCATGAAGTCCACGGTATTTTTGTCTATATCCGCCAGCATCTCAAGGCTCATCTTTGAAAGGCGGGCCTCGGTATAGCGCATCGCCGCCGCGCCGTCCCCGTCCACGCTGCCGAAGTTGCCCTGGCCCTCCACCAGCAGGTAGCGGGTGTTGAAGTCCTGTGCAAGGCGCACCATGGCGTCGTATACCGAGCTGTCGCCGTGGGGGTGGTATTTGCCCAGCACGTCGCCCACTATGCGGGCGGACTTATGGAAGGGCTTATCCGGGGTGAAGCCCTGCTCTCCCATAGAGTACAGTATGCGCCGGTGCACCGGCTTGAGGCCGTCCCGCACATCGGGCAGGGCGCGGTTTATTATTACCGCCATGGCGTAGGAAATGAAGGATTTCTTCATCTCCTGCTCTATATCAAGCGGCGTTATGCGGGGGTTGTTGGTGATGTCGTCCATTTATTGCTCCTTTATACGTCCAGATCCACTACCAGCTTGCTGTTCTGCTCTATGAACTCCTTGCGGGGCTCTACCTTGTCGCCCATTAAGGTGGAGAATATCTCGTCCGCCCGTATGGCGTCCTCAAGGTGTACCCGGTACATCATGCGGTTGTCCGGGTCCATGGTGGTCTCCCACAGCTGATCCGGGTTCATCTCACCAAGGCCCTTATAGCGGTTGATAAGCGGCTTGGGGTCCCGGCCTATCTCGTTGAGTATCCTTCCCAGCTGCTCGTCGTCATAGGCATACCATATGTTCTTGCCCCTTGTAATTCTATAAAGCGGCGGCTGGGCGGCGTAAATGTGGCCGTGCTCTATCAGAGGCCGCATGTGCCTGTAGAAGAAGGTCAAAAGCAGTATGCGTATATGCGCGCCGTCCACGTCCGCATCCGTCATGCAGACTATCTTGTGGTAGCGGAGCTTGCTCTCGTCGAACTCGGTGTCTATGCCTGTGCCGAAGGCGGTTATCATGGAGCGTATCTCGTTGTTGGCAAGCATTTTATCCAAGCGGGTCTTTTCCACGTTGAGTATCTTGCCGCGAAGGGGCAGTATTGCCTGAAACTCGGGATTGCGGCCCATCTTGGCGGAGCCGCCTGCGGAGTCGCCCTCCACTAAGAATATCTCGCACTTTTCCGGCTCGTTGCTGTTGCAGTCCGCAAGCTTGCCGGGTAGGGATATGTTCTCCAGGCCGGTCTTTTTTCTGGTAAGGTCCCTGGCCCTTCTTGCGGCCTCCCTCGCCCTGGATGCGGTTATGCACTTATCTATTATCAGCCTTGCGGTCTGGGGGTGCTCCTCAAGGTAAAAGCCAAGCCCGTTGCCCACCACGTTGTCCACAAGGGACTTCATATAGGAATTGCCCAGCTTTGTCTTTGTCTGGCCCTCGAACTGGGGCTCCACCAGCTTTACGCTGACTATGGCGGTAAGGCCTTCCCGGACGTCGTCGCCGGAGAGGTTCGCTTCGTTGTCCTTGAGCAGCTTATACTTGCGGGCGTAGTCGTTTATGCTGCGGGCAAGGGCGCTGCGGAAGCCCTGAAGGTGGGTGCCGCCCTCTGCGGTGTTTATGTTGTTGGCAAAGGTAAACACGCTCTCGTTGTAGTCGGTGTTGTACTGCATGGCCACCTCCACGGAGGCCACCTGCTGCCTGGCGGGATCGTCCTTACTGCCCTCGAAGTACATAACGTCCTCATGGAGCACGTCCTTGCTCTTGTTCAGGTGCTCCACGAAGGAGATTATGCCGCCCTCATAGCAGTATTTTTTGCTCTGTACGGGGTCTGTGCGCTCATCCGTGACGGTTATGGCAATGCCCTTGTTCAAAAACGCAAGCTCCCTCATGCGCCCCCGCAGGGTATCGTAGTTGTAATCAAGGGTGTCGAATATCTGGTCGTTGGCGAGGAAGGTTATGGTAGTGCCGGAGCCCGTGTCATCGCCATACGTGCCCACCTGCTCTACTCCCGTCACCGGGTCGCCGTTTACGTATTCCTGGCGGTATATTATGCCGTCCCGCCGCACCTCGGCGGTGAGCCTGCTTGAAAGGGCGTTTACCACGGACAGGCCCACGCCGTGAAGTCCGCCGGATACCTTATAGCCGCTGCCGCCGAACTTGCCCCCCGCGTGCAGCACGGTAAGTGCCACCTCCAGCGCGGACTTGTGCATCTTCTCATGGTAGCCCACGGGTATGCCGCGGCCGTTATCCCGGACGGATACGGAATTGTCGGGGTGTATTGTTACCTCTATATGGGTGCAGTAGCCGCCCATCGCCTCGTCTATGGCGTTATCCACCAGCTCCTTGACCAGATGGTGCAGTCCCCGCACGTCCGTAGAACCTATATACATGCCGGGGCGGCGCTTTACCGCCTCCAATCCCTCAAGGACCTGTATTTCGTTTGCGTTGTAGTTTGTGTGGTTGTTCTGTTCCATGGTTTATGCCCTTCTGTAAATTATCTCTTAGCTATTGTAGCTGCCCCTACCGCCGAGGCGTATACCCTTATTCCCTCGGAGACGGCGGTGATTATGTATGTGTCCCGCTCGCCGCCGGATACGTCGTCCACGCGGCCGGAGCCTATGGCGGTCTCCATGAAGCGGCGGTTGTCGTATGAATGCATTACTGTTTCACGGGGCAATATAAGGAGTATTTCCTCATCGTCCACTACCTTATCCCCGCCTATATGCAGATACATATATTCCTCCATTTCGCAGAAGTGGCTAAAGACCGCCCCCTGCGGGTTTTTTCCCGGCTTTGCCTGTCACTCCGGCAGCATCTCGCCGCCCTTGCAGCGGAACACCTTCATATTTCCCAGGCCCGCCCGCTTTAAGCCCTCAAGGCTGGTGCAGGTCAGAAAGCACTGGCAGTCCTTCATGCTTTCCATCAAAAGCTGCTGCCGGCCCTCGTCCAGCTCAGAGAGCACGTCGTCCAGTATGAGCACCGGGGCTTCCTCCTTTATCTCCCTTATAAAGGCGAGCTCCGAAAGCTTAAGTGACAGCGCCGCGGTGCGCTTCTGGCCCTGGGAGCCGAAGGTGCGCACGTCTATGCCGGACAGGGCTATGCCTATATCGTCCCGGTGGGGGCCTGCGGTGGTAAAGCCCCGGCGGAGATCCTCCGCCCTGCTCCTGTCCAGCGCCTTCAGCATGGCGCCGTAAATGCCCTCCGGGTCCTCCGGGTCTATGTCCGGCTCGTACACTATCTCCAGCCTCTCCTTGCCCCCCGTGATGCTTTTATGCAGGTCGTAGGCTATTGTGGAAAGGCCGTCTATAAATTCGCACCTGTCCATTACGATTTCCTCGCCCAGCGCCGAGAGCTGCTCGTCCCAGGTCTCCAGCATGCCGGGGCCTATCCTGTCAGGCTCCTTTAAGAGGGCGTTCCGCTGCTTCAGCGCCGAGTTGTACCTTTGCAGGCTGTAATAATAGGCGGGGTGAGTCTGGGAAAGCTCCATATCCATGAAGCGCCGCCGCTCCGCCGGTCCTTCTTTTACTATGGAAAGGTCCTCCGGGGCGAACATCACAACATTCAGCAGCCCCATAAGTTCCCCTGAGCGGGAGGCCATCTGCCGGTCTATGAATATCTTTTTGCGCTCCCCGTCCCGAAGCTTTATCTCTATAAGATGGGAGCCCGTATTGTTGGTAAGCTCCGCCCCCACGTATCCGCCGGCGCAGCCCCGCATAATAAGCTCGGCGTCCCGGGAGGTCCTGTGGGACCTTCCGAAGGCGCAAAGAAAAACCGCCTCGACACTGTTGGTCTTCCCCTCTGCGTTGTCTCCCACTATGGCGTTTATGCCGGGGCCGGGCCGCAGATCGAGTGCAGCATAGCTGCGGTACTGGTTTAAGCGCAAGCGGTTAATTTCCATCTGTTTTGCACGCCAATACAAAATTTTAAGAATTTCGAAAAAGTGGCTAAAGACCACTTTTTCGAGTTTTTTTCGGGCTTTGCCTATCACTTTCGTTCTCGGGCGGCAAAACCCGCAAAGTACAAAAACCTATGGGTTTTTATCCGTTTTGACGTACACGCCGTCAAAGCCGGAATAAATTAAGGGGCTACGGCCCCTTAACAACCCTGAGATTTTTCGACAGACTGATTTTAACATAGAATTAGGGATTTTTCAATGGCTTTTATTATAATAAGAAGAAAGCATTGCAGAAATGTATAAATATGCGTAAAATGCATATTGCCGCGCCTCACAAAAATATTTGCGCCGCCGTTGAAATATAGTATAATAAATATAATATAAACGATATCATCCATTCCAGGGAGGGACGCATATGCGCTTTACAGTTGATACGGCTGAGCTCAACGCCGCCGTGGCTACGGTCTCAAAGGCGCTGGGAGTAAGGTCCTCGGTAGGCATACTCGAGGGCATATATGCCGAAGCCATAGGCGATACGCTGCTGCTAAGGTGTACAGACCTTTCGCTCCAGATAGAAGCTACGCTTAACGTAGATATCCAAAAGCAGGGAGCCTGTGTGCTGCCCGGGCGGCTGTTTTCGGAGCTTGTCCGCAGGCTGCCCGCAGAGGAAACCCTGCTTTCCGCCGATAAGAACACGCTGCTCATAGAGAGCGGCCGGGCCACCACCACCATGCAGGTGGAAAACGCCAAGGATTACATCTCCATGCCCGACGTCAACCGGGAGTTCTCTATCGCCATATCCAAGGCGGCTTTAAAGAACATGATACGCCAGTGCATATTCGCAACGGCACAGGACGATTCCAAGCCCATACTCCGTGGAGTGCTCATAGAGCTTGCCGACGGCAAGATGAGCATGGTAGCTCTGGACGGATACCGTCTGGCCATGCGCACCGAAGCCGTAACGGTATCCGGCGCCGCCAAAAACGCGGTCATTCCCGCCCGGGGCCTGATGGAGATAAGCCGCATACTGGACGACAGCGACGAGATGATCAACATGGTATTCTCTGCCACCCACGTCATGATAGACATGGGCCATACCCGCATAATCACCCGCCTTATGGACGGCGAGTTCATACGCTACCGCCAGATACTGCCGGACAGCCACACCACCCATGTGCGGGTGAACCGCACGGAGCTGCTGGACAGCATAGAGCGTGTATCCCTCATGGCGCGGGAGAGCAAGAAGAACCACGTAAAGTTCTCCTTTGAGGACGGTCAGGTGACCATCACCGCCAACAGCGAGATAGGCGCCAGCAAGGAAATAGTCAATATAGACCGCATGGGCAGCGACATAGACATCGCCTTCAACGCCAAGTACTTCAGCGACGTGCTGAAGGTGCTGGACGACGAATACGTCTGCCTGGATATGAACACCAACATAAGCCCCTGCGTGGTAAAGCCCGAAACCGGCGACGAATATTACTACCTCATCCTCCCCGTAAGGCTGTTTTCGGGAAATTAAGACGTTTTCCTTCTTTACTTCTTCTTTCTCTTTTCTTTTCAGGAGAAAAGACACCATCAG
>ULWH01020798.1_pt1 | contig 35580 bp, 26 predicted proteins | sample 1960201 | NCBI WGS metagenome assembly ULWH01 (sample SAMEA4835808, study PRJEB28245) | human gut metagenome | biome: gut microbiome; material: fecal sample | place: Denmark | collected 2008
GTACAATGCATACTTTCCATCCACGAATTCCGGATGCAGCACGACATTGCGTTGCTGGCTTTTTGATTTCAGATCGGGTAACCTTTCCCAGTTGATCAAATCTTTGGTACGGACAATCCCTGCTTTGGCTACCGCCGAGGACAGATCACCCGGTTTGGCTGCCGGATCATGCCGCTCACTGCAAAAGATACCGTACACCCAACCGTCTTCGTGTGCTGTCAGACGCATATCGTACACATTGGTTTCTTCCGGGTCGATATCCGGCAGATTGACCGGACGTTCCCAAAACCGAAAATTATCCACCCCGTTCGGACTCTCAGCAATGGCGAAGAACGACTTCCGGTCGAATCCCTCCACACGTACCATCAGTAGGTATTTGCCGTTCCATTTGATGGCACCTGCGTTCATACAGGCATTCACCCCGATCCGTTCTAGGCAGTACGGGTTGCTTGCCGGGTTGAGGTCGTAACGCCATTCGAGCGGCACATGTGCTGCTGTTACGACAGGGTTCTTATAACGTGTAGCGATGCTGCGGGGAGCATCCAGAGGGGCATTCTCTGCCGATAGAAGTATTTCATGTTGTATCTGCAACTTTTCGATCGTATCTGAGAAACTGATTTCCATTATCGTATTGTTCTTTATTTATCTATGTATATTGTTAATCACTGTTCAGCATTCCGTTTTTAGAGGTTTTCCGGATAGAGGGAGATGCGGTTTACCCGATGGAATACTAAATAATCCGGTCGGGAAATATGCACTTCATATACAACTTCCTTGGTCTTATAATCTATCTCTATTATTTTTCCTCCAGCCCCATTCACATTGGGAGTGCCGACTCCCGGACCAAATAATATATGATTCGTTTGTGGAAGATATTGCACAGAAGAAAGTGCTACAGAATAACATCTGCGTCCCTGTTCTTTATGTCCGTATTCCCATATCTGTCGTACGGTCTTGTTTTTCTCATTAATCTCAAACTCAACAGCACGACTATATCCGACTTGACTATGAAGGTCTATCTCTTCATGACGACGATGATACCCGTTGTCGAAGATGAGTATGTGTCCGTTGTCAAGTATGACCGGACAATGTGCTCCCCACACCCAGTCGAAATCTTCATGGTATGTTTTTCCATCCAGCACTTCCTTGTCCGTAATTGAAGCCCCGTTGGTATCCAAAGGCGTTAACAATGAATTTCTGTTTTTTTCTGCTCCACGATGTGGCGTGAGAAACCATACCAATTGATTAGCACGCGTTAGTTTCACTAATCCTTGGTAGCGGTTGGAAACCAGTATGCAATCATCATCTTGTGAGTATGCAACAGCGTTGGAATGTGCCCAGTTATGCTGGAAATCGTCCATATCTTGTATGCTTAACAACGCATTCCGGTTCGGATCCATGCTTTTTTTCAAGTCCCATTCGGTTACAATGTCGCCTGTTTCACGGTTTACTTCTATCACATAATCGAAACGGGTGTAAGTCCCTTGTGAATTTGTGCTTCCGGCTTTAGTGACAGTCGCTAGAAGATTTCCATTAGGCATTTCTATCACATCATGGTGGAACGTGTAACCTCTCGAAGCAATATCCCACTCTTTCACAAGATTGCCAACCATATCAAACTCGAATAAGTTCCCTTTCCGGGCATCACCACCCAGAAAGTTGCCGTCCTCCAAACGCTTGAATCCGCAATGAGCCGTGATATTCAATTTCGGATGATTACGTAACCAAAGGTACCAGCGTACCTCCCCGTCGCTGTCCAGCATATAGGCACGATGGGCATCATATTCCCCCCCCCCCTGATCATTCACAATAGTGACACCAGGCTCCATCTTGTCCGGTTTACTTATGACCGTTTGTCTGGCGGAAAAGAAATCGGGTACCAAATCTTCGGGAGTAGTCGTTTCGACTTCTATCGTTTCCGTCAGTAGGACTTTTCCTTCCTTATTGACAAAAGAAACATCGACTGTATTCTTTGAGTCACGGTACAAACCATGTATATATTCCTGATGATTATATCCGAATTTGGAAAAAAGGTGCGACAAATCGCCATGCGAGCCATGTTTACCTTTTACACAGACTTTTAATCTCCCTTCTACCGGAAAGGGAACAGTAAGCTGCATACTGCAAGGGGCGTATCCCGTAGGATTCACTTTTATGTTTTCCTTAGACAAGTTTAATGAATTGCCTAAAGTCGGTATGATAATTGTTGTGCCATCTACGTCTGTCAGCGTAGTCCGCCAAGCGGTTGCTTCCGTATTTATGGATGCAATGGATTTTGTAGGTATGAATACCGTATCTCCATCAAAAAAGAAACAGGTGTTTTCTGTTTCCTGCTTCACTTTCAGGAGCAGCTTGTTCTGTTGGATACAAGCATCCATTTGAATATATGTTTCATTGTATTCTTGTTCCTCCTCTTCTTCACAAGAACAGATCAAACCTCCACAGAGTATTACCATCCAAAAGGATAAGTAGCTTCCCGTTTTATTCATATCGGTAGTGTTTTAGGAAAGGAATCCTATCCTCCGCAAACAAAGTACACGTGGACAGGATTCCTTTATTTCAGTTTATTTCCACAACGGATTCTGTTCTATTTTCGGATTATTGTTCCTCTCTCCCTCGCTGATAGGATAGTAGAAATATTTCTCTGCAAAGTTTTCACCGCCTACCTTGCCACAGTCAATGAAATGCTGCTTGATTTCGGCTGCTGTATAATAACGTTTCAACTGATAGAAACGATGCCCTTCCATACAGAATTCCAGGAAATTCTGATGTTCTATCTCTTTCATTACAGCATCTTGTGACATTGCACTAAAATCCTTAGGAGCCAATCCGGCACGATTACGTATACGCTGTAAGTCGGCATTGGCACCGGCAAGGTCATTGGTCATGGCGCAGGCTTCTGCGTGAAGCAACAATACTTCAGCAAAACGGAATACACGCAAACTGTTGCTACGGTTAGACGGAGTATACATGGCATCATTGTCACCGCCAAAGAAGTTGGTGTATTTCTTTCCCAATGCCAGGAACTGAACGCCATTATCCGCTTTCGGATTCGTCATGTAAGAATGTTCCGGATCCCTGTTTAACTTACCTTTGCTCGGAGTTTCCCATAATTCGGCAAAGGTCTTGTCATAAGGATTGTCATAAGGCTTGTTGTCTCCCACTTCATTCTGGTTAAAGTAGAAAGTTGCATACATACGCTTATCGAATTTGCTATCCGATCCTTCAGGACGAGGTTCTTTGATAAATTCGCGTAATGCTTCTGAGGCCGGAGCCATCTTAAACCAAGCTCCCGTTCCTTCCGGACCTAAATAGGTAGGAAGATTCATACCCATACTGGCATTAGCATCGTCGCCGCCCCATGTACCTGTACCGCCTAATTCATTCACATAATCAATCTCGTAAACCGATTCTTTATTGAATTTGTTGTCTTTGTGGAAGTTTTCCAATGGATCCTCTACCAAATCATAATTATAAGGAGACTGTAACAATTGTCCCAATACCTCCTTCGCTTCGGCATATTTTTTCTGGAACACATATGTCTTGCCCAGATAGGCCAATGCCATACCTTTGCTGATGCGCTGTCTTTCGGATGCTGCGCGTTCTACCGGCAAATATTTGGCTGCCTCGATAAAGTCATCTTCCACCTGTTTCCATACAGTTTCTTCCGGAGAGGAGGCAATGTAGGTGTCTTCCGGATTGACTACCGGTTCCAAATGCAATGGTACAGCCCCATAATTGCTTGCTAAAAGGAAATAATACATACCGCGCATACCGTATGCCTCTGACAGGTATTGTTGTTTCAATTCGGGCTTTTCCCATTCAATCTCTCCCGACTGCAAATTGCTGATAACCATGTTAGCACGCTGTATCCCTTTGTACAAATCACCCCAGATACCCGGATCCATATTGGCTGTATTGGTAAAAGTGGAATAGAACTTGATATCTCCGTCTTCGTTGGGGATAAGAAACACATCATCGCCACGGCTAGTCATGGTAAGATAATGAGTATGTGCACCATAATAACCTTCTGACTGGTTCCTGATAGGGGCATATATGGTACATAGTGCCTGGTCCACATTTTGGGGATAATCCCAAAAACCTTCATCTGTAGGAGTGTTGGGATTTGTTTTGGATAGGAAGTCCGCTTCATTACATGCAGAGAATGATAATGCAAGTAAAGAAGCCAGAGTCAAGTTTAATATATTCTTTTTCATGTTTATTTACTTTAAAAGATTAGAAATCAAGTTGTATACCGAAAGATATAGTACGTGCCAACGGATAACGTCCGTGGTCGCAACCGCTGGTCATGATACCTTCGCCACCACCATTTGTAGCGTCATTAGCTCCTAGGTCAGGTGAATATCCCTTGTAACCGGTAATGGTAAAGAGATTGTCCATTGTGGTATAGAAACGGAGTTTATTCACATTGATTTTCTGTGTCAATGCGCTTGGTAATGTATAGCCGAATTCCAAAGTCTTCAAGCGGAAGAAGTCTCCATTTTCCAGCCAACGATCGGTCCAGCGAGTGTAGTTCATCTCATCTTTTTTAGCGTATCGAGGCATATCCGTATTCGTATTCTGGGGAGTCCATGAATCGAGTACTCTTACCGAATAGTTGTTGAGTTCGTTAGTAGACTCCATGCGGGCACGGGTATAATTGTAAATCTTTTGGCCGAAAGAACCATCGAAGAAGAGATTCAAATCAAAACCTTTCCACATACCTCCCATATTAAGGCCCAAATTGAACTTAGGGAAAGGTGAACCGCAATATTGACGGTCGCCATCTGAAATCTTTCCGTCGTTGTTGATATCTATGAAACGTATATCTCCCGGTTCGGCATCCGGTTGAAGCACAGTGCCATTGTTGTCTTTATGTGCTAATACTTCGTCTTGGCTTTGGAATAATCCGTCTGTTTTCGTTAACCAAAAACCGCCAATGGGATAACCAACCTTTGCCCGAGTGATAATTCCTTCTCCTTGCGGATTATAACCTCCATACTCTTGTACTTGGCCAATGGTGATTTCTTTTAGTTCGTTGGTTTGAGTAGAAGCGTTCACGCCTACGAAATAGTACAAATCACCTATCGTGTTGCGATGAGTTACCGCTATTTCAAAACCTTTGTTCTCCACAGTACCGGCATTCATGGTTGGAGAGCCTTTCAAACCGGCATTACCAGCCATGTTGATAGACAGCAAAATATCTTCTGAACGCTTCACATAGTAGTCGGCAGTCAAAGTTAATCTGTCGTTGAAGAATCCTAAATCCGTACCAATATCCCAAGTTTTGGATTTTTCCCAAGTCAAATTCTGTGGAGATACCCAGCTTGCATTGGTAATGGCACCTTGCCAAGACTTGTCTCCTATAATATAGTTCATACCTGTTACCAAGCCTGCTTGAGTCCTGTAGTTGCCGATTTCCTGATTACCCAATACACCATAGCTGGCTCGTATTTTAAAGTTGTTCATCGTTTCTTTCCAATCCTCAAAGAAGTTTTCTCTGGCTATGTTCCATGCTGCAGAAGCAGAAGGGAACCATCCGTAGCGATGTCCGTCAGCAAAACGGGAAGAACCATCACGACGTACAGAGGCAGACACCATATAACGACCTGCATAGCTATACATTGCGCGTCCGAACAATGAGACCAATGAATTGGACTGCTTGCTTCCCGAGTTAGTCATACTGGAATTAGGAGCAGCATCAAGGGTATGGGGAGCTCCCGGTGCAAAACCTTCGCGGTATGCAGAAACAGAACGTGAATTGAAATCCTGTGCAGAATAACCAACCATTGCAGAAAGGTCATGTTGTCCAAATGTACGGTCATAGTGTAGTGTATGTTCCAACAACCAGGAATCAGATTTGTAGGTGTTTTCATTCAATTTGGAATTACCGCTACTTCCCAAGTCACCCCAGTTATAACTACCATTCCACTTTGAATCGCTATATTCACTACGGTTGATACCTGCATTTATTTTATACTTCAAGCCTTTGAGGAATAGATCTACTTCTGCCCAGGCATTGATCAAAAGGTCTGAACCGTGACGCTCAAAGTCGTTGACATAAAGATAACCCAACGGGTTGGAAAGGTTCTTGAATCCACTGTTCGTGATGCCACCAAATCCATCTACCTTGTTATTAGGATCATATACAGGAATGATCGGGTTTTGCCGCAACGCATCCGTAATGGTAAAGTCGTCATAATCCTTATTGTAGAACTTCGCCATTATCGAGGATCCCATACGCAGATGATTATTCAAGAAAGAAAATGTATTTTTGGCATGCAAGGTGAAGGCTTCGTAACCTGTGGTACGCAATACACCTTTTTGGTTCAGATAACCTCCAGCCAGACTATAAGTCGAATTTTCAGCACCGCCGTTCACTGCAAGGGAAGCCTTGGTTACAGGAGCAGTATGGAACACTTCATCTTGCCAGTTTGTCCCTGCTCCGCCTTTCCAGTTCTTTACTGCTTCGGGTTCACCACCCGGAGAATAATAGTTATCCTTCATGAATCCAATCCACTGGTCGGCATTCATGACATCTAGTTTCTTGGTAACAGTTTGAAAACCTGTATACACGTTGGCGGAAATCTTAGCTTTGGAATTTTTGAGGCCTCCTTTGGTTGTTATCAGCACTACGCCGTTGGCTGCACGTGAACCGTAGATGGCTGCCGCTGAAGCATCCTTCAATACTTCTATGGATTGAATAACGGAGGGGTCGACCATATTGATGTCACCATATACACCGTCGATCACGACTAAAGGTTCGTTTGTGTTATTTACAGACCCTACGCCACGAATGTTGATGTTCATGCCAGAACCCGGCTGACCACCCACATTGGAGATATTAACACCTGCAATTTTCCCTTGCAAAGCGCTGGAAGCGCTGCGTGCTACATCGGCCATCAAATCCTTGTTGGATACGGAAGCTACTGCACCTGTCAAGTTACTTTTCTTTACTGTACCGTAACCGATTACTACAACTTCATCCAATAATTCGCCATCAGCCATTGTGATGTTGATTACATTCTTGTTACCAACAGTGATAGATGACTGTTGCATACCTACGTAAGAAAATTCCAGGACCTGTCCTGGATTGGCATTGATGGTGTAATTTCCATCAATGTCAGTTGTTGTACCTATTGTGGTTCCTTTTACAACAACTGTTGCTCCGATAACGGGATTATTCTCCGCATCTTTTACCGTACCCTTCACGGTAATTGCCTGTTGCGCCCATCCGGAGAGAGCGAAGGCTCCTAGTAATAGAGAAAAAGCTAGTTTTCTGTTCATGATAATATAGTTAAATAATAATTGTTAAGTTAGATTTACCACCATTCTGGAATATAACCGGTATCGGAAGGATTTGGGTCTACACCATCAATTGCAATAACTTTCTTTGTTAAAACAATATCAAGATTATCTCCTGTAACATGAGCTTTGATCGTTTGTTCTCCAAGTGCTTTTTCACGAACTACGACAATGTACTGTAACATATTTGTAACTTGATGGAGATCATCCAAATCCCATTCTACACGAACGTTTGCTGGTTTGTCTCCCATGATAGTATATCTTCTACCTATTTGATTATAAATATCATCTCTACCATAGATATAATAACCAGATTTGTTTTGTTCATTTACAGACTGATTTGTTTTGTTTGGGTTTTCAGCATAAACGTTGATTCCAGTTAATAATAAAAGAGAAATTACGAATACAATTTTGAAAGTCTTCATAATATTATGTTTTAAATTCATTGTAAGATATTTATTGCGTTTTATGTATAGAGCTCACAATAAGCTTACTTTCTTTGATTTAGTGAAAGTAAACTTATTGTATTGCTGTGATTACTTCTTAATAATCTTGGCAGTTTCAACCCCTGTCGTTTTTTCTACCTGAATGTAGTAGATACCATTTTTGCAATTAGAGAGGTCGAAGTTGGTTTCAGTGCAGTTGTTACCGTATGATTGTGACTTAACCAGATCTCCCATTGTTCCGATAACTCGGATTAATTTAATAGCTACATTATCTGTTGACTTAACAGTAACATTAGACGCATCATAGTATGAAACAGCAATAGAAGACTCTTTTTCTGCTATTTTAGACTTCTGTCCATTCGTAACGCAATAAGAACCTGTGAAGATTTGTAAGACTGGAGTATTGTTTACATATTTAAAATAGAAATCTAAATATGTATAATCGTCAGAGGTCTTTTTTGTATGGTAAGGCCAATTAGCTGGTATTTTGATAATAACCATGCTGTAATCATGAGCTCGTAACGTTAATGAAGTTAATTTCTCCCCTCCTCCATTATATACTATAGGAGTGTATGGTGAATCTCCATTAGTGAAAGCGACTAATATTTTTGTCGGATCCAGCGTAATAACGTTACTTGTTGTATTCCAAATTTCTCCTGATACATATATATCACCAGTTGTTGTTACAAAACTATTTCTTGATTCTAATGTGTGCGAGGTTAAAAGATTACCTCCTCCATTACCTAGATCACTAATACGATATAAATCTAATCTTATATCACCTTGGGAAAGACCTTGTTCTGGTTTTGGGTTTGGATCGGGAGATACTGGTTTAACAGCCTCAATACTTTTACTTACATAAGTACCATTACTTAAGCGAGCTGATAAAGTATAATAACCTTCAGCAGTTTTCCTTCCTAGCTCAATAGTAGTATTCGTAAAATTAATCCGATAAAAATCCGATGGATAATCCCAAGTTGCCGTTAGCCCTGAAGGTAAACTGCTACCATCTGTAGTAACGATACTGTATACTGCATTAGTTGTTAATTCACTCGGCCCGTCAATCTTATAACTAACGGCTTTTGCCTGATTTGTAGCTTTAGTTCGAACAACAGAAGTGGTTATATTATAAGTTTCATTAAAGAAATGTATCGGGTTACTAATTGTATAAATGAAATACAAACCCAAAGTATTGTTTTTAATATGCCAATCCCAATTAGTCGGTATTTTAAATATAACATCTGTATAATCATGTCCCCAAACACTTATAGTGGTAAGATTTCCTCCTCCTCCAGAATAGACTTGAGAAGTGTATGGTGATTCACCATAACCAAATGCAATCTTAAATTTAGAAGCATCCATTTCAATTATGCTTCCTGTATTATTTCTAAATTTACCAGATACATATATGTCTCCGTTCGTTGTGAAAATTTTGCCGGAAGGAGATACATATTCATTTATCGGGTCAAAAGATCCTGTCGAAGTGCTGATTCCTCTTATTTCTAACGAAATGTCATTTACTGTAAATGCATTTGCACTTACCGTTGCAAGTAAAGCAACTAGCATCCATACTGTTTGTGTAAAAAACTTTTTCATGATCTTATAAATTTAAAGTTATTCAACGTTTCCTGTAAATGTTACAACACTCTTAGCCGGGAGCGTAACTACATATGTATTATTTACCGGTTGTATTGTATCAAGAGTTGCCCATTTGTGTGTGGCGTCAGTCAGATGGCCTACTATCGGACCGGTAGTTTGAGTATTGTTGATCAGTAGATCTAGAGTCTTTTCTGTGTCATTGGTATTGATGGCAACCGCAGTGAATGAATTACCGTTTTTGTAGCCAGATACCATATATCCCTGATCCGTATTATATTCGGCTGATATGCGTCTACTGCCTACGGGTATGTAGCGTGTAAAGTTTCCGAATGTCTCATAACGTTTACCTGTTTCGTAGTCCGTACGGTTCTTGGCGATATAGATCAGCCCTTCGTTTGTTCCGCTGTCAGGCAACGCTCCTGCCCACCAAATAATCGAACTTACATTGGCTTCACAAAGATAACGGTGGAATTTAACTGCCCAGTTAAGCCCATCTTCTATGGAAGTACTGTATGAGTTATGCGGGTCGCTGATCTCTGTCAACCATACCGGAACGTTTTTCGATTCAGCTTTGGTAAACGGTTCGATAGCCGGATCTTTTTTCGTTACCGGGTCTACATAGCCATGTCCTGCTGCGATGATCGGGTAGTTGGTAATACGAGTATTGAGATTTAGAATATCACGTACATAGTTTTTACTACCCATGATAAAACCTAAAATACCTGTCCATTGTGCATTTTCTCCAAAGATAATCTTCACATCCGGTTGCTTGCTGGCGAATGTAGGCCCCATGTTGTTGACGATGAAACGTCCCAGGGTAGTTGTTCCCGGTAACCAGAGACAAGAACTCCAAGAGGCTGCATATTCCGGCTCATTGGCTGGTGATATGGCATAAGGCTTTAAACCTACTGAACCGTAAGCATCACAAAAAGCAGATAGATAATCGGCATATTCTTGATAGTAAGCAGATTTTAAATTCCCTTTCGAATCGCTGCCGTTACTTTTCATATACGCAGGCGGACTCCAGACGGAGTAAACGAATTTATCGACATCATATAATGCTTTGACACGTTGGTTGATCCATAGCTGACCTTTGCGTTGGGCCATTTCTTCGGCTGTTTCATTTCCATCGGCACTGTAGTCGATATCGAAAAATGGGTCGTCGAGCGGCATATCGATTTCTTCATCTAAATAGAAAGAGGTATCTCCTTCCTTTTTCCAATAATGAGAATAGACTTCACCTCTTAAGATATTCAGGTGCAATCCATCTTTTCCGAACATCAGGTCTAATACTGTATCACGTTTTCGGTGTGCATACAGATAATCAGCCCATCCGGCTTGTGCCACCCCGAAACCATCGATATTTTGTTCTTCTTTATCCCAATGAAGTACTACATCAGTATTTGCAACGGCTTTTGTCGCAATGGAACTACCAGCTTTCTGGTCTGCAAATTCGTTGTCTGTGCAAGATCCTAACAGGAACAAACAAGCGAATAATCCTAAGGTTAAATTTCGACGTGTTTTCATAATGAATGGCATTAATGTTAATCTTCATTGCAAATGTAGAGATTGGAAGAATCCTGGAAGTGTCTTATTCAGTCAAATTATTGCGCGTTTCTGTCAATTTTATTAAATCAAAACTCTTGCAACTGTCTTTAAATTGCATAAATTAACAGTATGACTGTCTGATAGGCGTTAGGTTAACAAATAAAAACCGAATATATGTGAATATTTGTAGGCGATGATTGCTGAGGCTTATTGTACTTAAATTATTGTTTTCCAATTGCTTTAGAGGTGTGGAAGTGCACTGTGAAGTCAAAAGTGATTGCTCTATTCGGTCAACGGAATAAGGGAGGTTCTTTTTTTCTAATTCGGATTTGAAAATATAGTGGGGGGAATAATGGGAGGAATGGTTTAATGAAGGGTAAAATCTTCTATGGTCAAAATGATATAACTATACTATGTAATCGAATTTACTATACGTACTAAATAGAATTACTACGGCGACTAATCAACGGTTGATAACCGTCAGCCGTATGGTTGATGATCGTCGGCCGATTGGCTGATAATTGTAAACCATACGGCCGATAATTATCAGCCGCTGATTTGTTCAGACGATAACTCGCATACGTTGGTAATTCTCGCGGTACTCCTGCGGGGTAACGCCCTTGAATTTCTTAAATACTTTGTAAAAATAAGATTGACTGACAAAACCACACCGGGAAGCGATGTCCATGATACATTCCTTTTCATTGTTGTTCAGTTCGCGGACAACAGAATTGATACGATATTCCTGTAAAAAGTCTGTGAAATTATGGTTCGTATTCTTTTTAAGGAAGCGGGAAAGTGTGGAAAGACTCATTCCCATATATTGGGCCAGTTCGTCTATCGTGATCGGTTCAGCCAGGTTTTTGCTGATATAATCGAGTATCTTTTTCATTTGATAGTCAGTCTCCGTATATTGCGGAGAAGCGTTTTTGGATAAAACGCGCACATCTTCCGACAGGGAGAGCTCATGTAGCAGAATAAAGAACTTCATGACCGAATAGAACCCTTTTTCAGTAGAGATCATTCGCATAATAGGAAGCACACGGTTGATATCGGCCTGGCCGAATACCAATCCATGTTCTGCTTTTGCCATCATTTTCATGACAGAATCGAACTGGTTCTTCTGGAAAGCCGGGTTAGAAAACAGGGACGGATGAAACTGGATGGTGATTTCATGAATATCGTTCGACCGGCAGTTACCGTTCATCCAGGCATGTTTCAATTCAGTGCTGGTGATCAGTACAAGGTCTTTTTCGCCGATAGTTTCTTCCGAGTCGCCGACAATACGCTGGGCACCGCTAGCATTTTCTACAAAGTTAAGTTCCCAAACATTGTGGACATGTATTGGGAAAGTGAAAGAAGATTTTGTGCGTTCGAATAGTATGAAACTGTCCTTAATGGATAGAGGCGACTTTTCTCTGAAAACTTCTGTTATCATGGCATTCATATTAAAACTAGTGTGTATGGGCAAAGATAGCAGATTGAACCTTAATTTGTACGATGAATTTTAAAAAATATTATGATAAATCATCAGCCGGATTGTATGGAAAGGTAAAAGGTTCGAAATTTCAACTCGTTTCGAACCTTTTACAATATGATCAGGACAATGCAGCGATACCTGTTCCGATCAGGTTGGCATTGTTCATTTTGTTGATATGAACTTCTACGTCTCCCAGTCCGAATTCATCCAGAAGCTCCTGCAATTTCTCCATTACGAGAATATTATAGTCTTTGTCATTCCTGTTTTGACTCCAGAAAAGACTGCCTTCAGCTACCAGGCAAATCTTTTTGGTCTCTTTATTATAGGAAACAAGTAGTCGGATAAGACCGGCAAGCGATGCGGCTACCAGCTGTGCCGAGCGGTTGTAGATCCAGTGGGCTACCTGTACATATTTTTCTTTATGGATATCCGGATAGTTCATAATGGTAGTCAGTTTCTGCGCATCGAACTTTTCTTCGAATTCATCCAGCGGGAAGGTCGCTTTAAGTATGTCGCCCAGATACATGCCGGAAACAGCTTTCTCAAAACGCTGGTATCCACGGGTATTGGTGCAGGCATCTACCGTATCGTCGACAGTGGTCAGGAAAGGCGGATTAAAATCACCGGATTCCAGATTGACAGGGATCAGTCCTTGGACTTGACAGGAGGGAGGAAGTTTTGTTATTTTCTCCGCAGGGATAAAAGTCGCCATATTCGTTCCGGTTCCGACAATCAGTCCTATATAGGCATCATAACCGCTGTTGGTCAGTCCGGCGAACAGGCTGGCTACGGTATCGTTGAGTACCTTTATACCTGTGAATTTGATGTCGTTCCTTTCATTCAGATAGTCGAGCAAAGGTTTTCCGACAGGTTCTCCGATCATATCCTTTATTTCAACACCTTTCGTCCAGTGCAATAACCGGGCGTCGCCATCGGGAAGGGATTCGGCTGCATAGGAGAAACAGTAACCGATCGGCATTTCTTCGTCCCGTTTGATCTCTCCGATCGGGTCGGCCAGTTCCTTAAACAACTCCTCGCGGGTGAAACCGGGTGTTTTCATAACGGACAGATCCTTTTTCCATCCGTTATCAGGGTGAATAGTTGCTTTGTCGTCTGCAAAATTGACTGTTGCCACCCTGTAATTGGTGCCGCCCAGGTCGAGAACCAAAGCCTTTCCGTTGATACCTTTACTCCTGGGAGTAATAAATGTTGGCAGACATTGTATTTCTGCATTGTCTTTTGCCAGACCTTCTTCTACTTTCTTCTGTAACGTAAGGGCAATTTCCTTCAATTGCTCCTGTTCTAGTTTAAAAATATTTCTCTCCATGATATACCGATTTAATCAGGATGCTAAGATCCTTCCTTTATTTGTAAATAACAAATTGCAGGGGGTATTTAGTTTTAAAAAATGTAGATGATGATGAAAAAACTCTTTGTGTCAATTCGTAAGTGGTGTGACTGTTTTTATTGTTTTTTTAAGAGGCGTCAGGCATAAAAGGACTTTGTTTGGCATTAATAGACCTGATTTCTTATAAATTGTAAGTTGGTGTTCGATTCGTTCTAATTTGATATTGGTTTAAAATGGTTAAATATGCTATTTTGACTATCAAATTGTCAAATAATATTTGGTTGATACCGGAAAACTGTGTTCATTTGCACGCAATTTGAAAGTAAATCTTATAAGTAATATATTTTATGAAAGCTTCATTATTGAGAAAAGAAATTTTGACACTGGTTGTCTTGTTCGTATGTAGTTTGGCAATGAATGCAGCCTCTCCGAGAAACTATCTTTATGATACAAAGGAGGAGAATGGTAAGATCGTATCGAAAGTTATCTTCCTGCAGGAAGAAGGACTTTTAAACAAGCAGGTGAAATATGAATTCACCTATAATGATAACGGCAAAGTCGCTGAAAAGAAAGCGTACCGCTGGAATCAGTCAAAAGAAACCTGGGATCCTTATTATCTGATTTCTTATCAGTATAACGAGGAAAAAGGAGAAATTAATTCCGTATACGGAATGTGGAACAAAAAGAAAAAAGATTTTAGTTTAAATACACAAGAAATGGTTGTACCAGCAACCAGTTATGAGGAAATATTCTCATAATACCTATTTTAAAACATTTCATAGACACACACACGAAAGTGGCGCGAATAACAAAAGACGTGAGTCCCTGTTATTAGCGCCACTTTTACTATTTAAAAGATTATCTGTCGATCAGATAATCTTTTCTATTTCTGCTAAGTTCTTTGCTACATCCTCGTCGGTAACTTCGTAGTTGCCCAGGTCGCCAGCCAGATACTGGTCGTAGGCGGCCATATCGATCAGTCCGTGGCCGGACAGGTTGAACAGGATGGTACGTTGCTTGCCTTCTTCTTTTGCTTGCAGCGCTTCGTTGATGGCAACGGCGATGGCGTGAGAAGATTCCGGAGCCGGGATAATACCTTCTGCCTGTGCAAACATAGTAGCTGCCTGGAATGTATCCAGTTGTTTTACGTCTGCGGCATTCATCAAACCGTCTTTCATCAGCTGGCTGACGATAGAACCGGCACCGTGGTAACGCAGACCGCCGGCATGAATATTGGCGGGAGCGAAATTATGTCCTAACGTGAACATCGGGATCAGCGGGGTATAACCGGCTTCATCGCCGAAGTCGTACTGGAACTGTCCGCGTGTCAGCTTCGGGCAGGAAGCCGGTTCGGCAGCAACGATACGTATCTCTTTCCCTTCTGTCAGCTTATGACGCAGGAAGGGGAATGTAATACCTGAGAAGTTTGAACCGCCACCGAAGCAACCGATCACAACATCGGGATATTCGCCGGCCATTTCCATCTGCTTTTCAGCTTCGAGGCCGATCACGGTCTGGTGGAGCATGACGTGGTTCAATACGCTACCTAAAGTATATTTACAGTTTGGAGTCTGCATAGCCAGTTCAACAGCTTCCGAGATCGCTGTACCCAGGCTCCCCTGATAATTAGGATGGTCTGTCAGGATCTTGCGTCCTGCTTTTGTGCTCATACTCGGAGAAGCGATCACCTGTGCACCGAATGTCTGCATGATCGAACGGCGGTAAGGTTTCTGGTGGTAGCTGACCTTTACCATGTAAACGGCCAGTTCCAGCCCGAATGCCTTGGCTGCATAAGAAAGGGCTGCACCCCATTGTCCGGCACCTGTTTCGGTCGTGATATTGGTTGTGCCTTCCTGTTTGCAATAGTAAGCCTGTGCGAGAGCCGAGTTCAGTTTATGAGAACCGATCGGGCTGACACTTTCATTTTTGAAATAGATATGAGCCGGAGTATCCAGCATCTTTTCCAGGCCATAAGCACGAACCAGCGGAGTAGGACGCCATACCTTATATAGTTCACGTACTTCTTCCGGAATTTCGATCCATGCATCCGTGGTGTTCATTTCCTGGTGGGATACCCCTTTGGAAAATAAAGGATACAGGTCTTCTTCCTTCAACGGTTGCTTTGTCTGCGGATTTAACATAGGGCGTGGTTTGTTCTTCATGTCAGCCACAATGTTGTACCAGGCTGTAGGTATGTCTTTCTCCTCTAGTAAAAATTTTTTCGTACTCATAATTCTTTATGTAGTTTACATTATTAATCAAATTTGGCCTTTAAGGCTTACAACTTGGAAGCAAAGTAACAAATAATATTTCGTTCTTCAAATTGAATGAACAAAAATATATACCTTTGCGGCTTCAAACTAGACAAATAGGTAACAAACAACAACAATGAAAAAGCTAGCTCTGCTCTTGGTAAGTGCACTGACTTTGTTTTCCGCAACTGCCCAAAAGAAAAACTTTACTTACAAGTTTTATGGATTCGTACGTGGTGATCTGTTCTACAATACGCGTGCCAATATGGCTCCGGTAGACGGAAACTTTTACCTTTTCCCGCTGGATAAAAATCCGGATGAAGACGGGAAAGATCTGAATGCGACCCCGAATGGTAGCTTCTATACTTTTACTTCCCGTTTAGGGATCAGTGTAACAGGGCCGAATGTGGGTACAGCCCGTACTTCGGCTTGTCTGGAAACCGACTTCGGCGGCTTTTCGGGAAGCACCACGATGCTTCGTATCCGCCAGGCCTGGGTGGCGCTCGATTGGGACAAGAGTAATATATTGATCGGTCATACCTGGCATCCGTTGTTCGGTTCTGTTTTCCCGGATATGCTGAACCTGTCTACAGGGGCACCTTTTCAACCGTTTAATCGTAGTCCGCAACTCCGTTACCAATACAAGGCCGGTAAGGTGAAGCTCACGGCTTCTGCTATCTGGCAGCTGCAATACACGTCGAGCGGCCCGAAAGGAATGAGCGAAGATTATATTAAGAACAGTTGCGTACCGGAATTTTACGTGGGGGGCGATTATACTGCCGACAATGGCTGGTTGGCCGGAGCCGGTGTTCATTTGATTTCCCTGAAACCCCGTACGACCTCGGATATGAACAATAAAGTATATAAGGTAAATGAGCGTATGACCACATATTCATACGAAGCTCACTTGAAATATACCGGCAGGAATTATACCTTTGCAGCCAAAAGCCTGATGGCATCCTGTCTGGATCAAACGGCCCTGATCGGTGGTTATGGTATCAGCTCGATCGATCCCCGGACAGGGGAACAGGAGTACACTCCTTTCCGTCATTCAACTACCTGGGCTAATTTTACTTATGGTACGAAATGGAAGACCGGGCTTTTTATGGGATATACCAAGAACCTGGGGACGGACGACGAACTGATTGCTTCGAAAACGGTCTATGGTATGGGATTGAATATCGATCAGTTGTTTACTGTGAATCTGAATTTATCATATAACCTGCCTCACTGGCAGATCGGACTTGAATATTCGCCGGCAACGGCCTGGTATGGTACGATCAACCAGAAGAGCGGGAAAGTGGGAGACACCCACGCCGTAACCAATCACCGGATACTGGGATTAGTTATGTATTATTTCTAAATTAAACGCTTTTGAATGAGAACGAAACTGAGCATGCTTTTACTGGCCGGACTGTTAGCGGTAACTACCGGTTATGCACAGAAGAAAAACTTTTCGTATAAGTTTTACGGACAGGTACGTGGTGATTTGTTTTATAACTCCCGGGCAAACTCCGAGATAGTAGACGGTTTGTTCCATCTCTATCCCAAAGATGTAGACTTGGATGCCGATGGCAACGACCTGAATGCTACGGCAAACGGTAGTTTCTACCTGCTTTATTCCCGGTTGGGGATAGATGCGGCAGGGCCGAATGTGGGGAAAGCGAAGACAACGGCCAAGCTGGAAGTTGACTTTCGTGGCTCGGGTAGTAACTTTGCGATGATCCGTGTGCGCCATGCTTATGTGAATCTCGATTGGGGCAAATCAGCCGTATTGATCGGCCAGACCTGGCATCCGCTGTTTGGCGATATTTTTCCGCAGATGCTGAACCTTTCTACCGGTGCTCCTTTCCAGGCGTTCAGCCGTAACCCGATGCTACGTTACCGCTATACGGATAGCGGGTGGAGCCTGACCGGAGCGGCTATCTGGCAGTTGCAGTATCTCTCTACCGGCCCCAACGGGAAAAGCGAGGAATATATAAAGAATAGTTGTGTGCCCGAATTTTATGGCGGCATCGATTATAAATATAAGAACTGGACGGCAGGAGTCGGGGTGGATGTCCTTTCGCTGGCTCCCCGGGTGAAGTCTGAATTTAACGATAAAGTATATAAGGTAAAGGAGCGCATTACTACCGTTTCGGTGGAGGCGCATGCCCGCTATACGGATGATAACTGGAAGATCTCCGCCAAGACAATTATGGGAGAGAACCTGGCTCACCTCTGTATGTTGGGTGGCTACGGCGTCAGCAGCATCGACAAACGTACCGGCGAACAGGAATATACGCCTTACCGTCATTCAATGACCTGGCTGAATGTCGTATACGGAAAGAAATGGCAACCCGGCCTGTTTGTCGGTTATCTGAAGAACCTCGGAGCCGGTAAAGATATTGTCGGAGCGACCTATGGTGTCGGCCTGGATGTGGATCAGGTGTTTACAACCAATCTGCAAATGTCGTATGTGTTACCTCACTGGAAACTGGGATTTGAATACAGCCCGTCATTGGCCTGGTATGGCGATAAAACACTGGCTGACGGACGTATCCGTGATACACACTCTGTAACGAATCACCGTATATTAGGTGTCTTAATCTATTCATTCTGATGAAAACACTGATAATCGGAGCCAACGGTTTCACGGGGAGACGGATTTTGCAGAATCTGTCTCGACGTGGAGGGTATGAACTGACAGGTTGCTCTTTGCACGGAGATATCGCTCCGGGAGATAATTACCGGTTTGTCCGGGCTGATATTAATGATCACGCCATGATCGCACAATTGATGGATGAAATCGGCCCGGAGGTCGTGATCAATGGTTCCGCTCTTTCTGTTCCCGATTATTGCGAACTGCATCATGAGGAAGCTTATGCGGCCAATGTGCTGGCTGTCGAAAATATAGCCCGCTGTTGCGATAAACAGGGAAGCCGCTTTATCCACTTGTCTACCGATTTCGTATTTGACGGGAAGAAAACTACTTTGTATACTGAAGAAGATACGCCTGATCCGGTAAATTATTATGGTATCTCCAAATATCAGGGAGAGCTGGCTGTGGCAGCCAATTGCAGCAGTTATGCGAATGTCCGCGTAGTTGTTGTTTATGGCAAAGCCTTCCCCGGACAGCATGGCAATATCCTGCAACTGGTGAAGAACCGTTTGCAGGCAGGGCAGGAGATACGGGTCGTTTCCGATCAGTACCGCACGCCGACCTGGGTCAATGATATTGCCGACGGAGTGGAAAAGCTGATGCATATACCTCAAAACGGCATCTGGCATATTTGCGGTGGCGAATGCCTTTCCATTGCAGATATAGCTTATCGCGTAGCCGATTATTTCAAGCTGGATCGTTCGCTGATCCTTCCGGTCACTACTGAAGAAATGAACGAAGCAACGCCACGTCCGCGGTTCAGTGGGCTGAGTATCGAAAAAGCCCGTTGTGAATTAGGATATAACCCGCATTCCCTGGAAGAAGGAATGGAAGAAATGAGATCGTAAATCATATATATAATAAGTAATATGAGTACAGAAAATAAGAACTCTCTGGAACTGAAGTACGGCTGTAACCCCAACCAGAAGCCGTCACGCATCTTTATGCAGCAAGGGGAATTGCCAATTGAGGTCTTGAACGGCCGTCCCGGATATATCAATTTCCTCGACGCCTTCAATAGCTGGCAATTAGTAAAGGAACTGAAAGAGGCTACCGGTCTTCCCGCAGCAGCTTCTTTCAAGCACGTAAGCCCGGCCGGTGCGGCTGTCGGTATTGAAATGAGCGACACGCTGAAAAAGATCTATTTCGTGGATGACCTGCCGCTTACTCCTTTGGCTACTGCTTATGCCCGTGCCCGTGGTGCCGACCGTATGTCTTCTTACGGTGACTTTATCGCTTTGAGCGATACCTGCGACAAGGCTACCGCCCGCCTGATCAACCGTGAAGTTTCGGATGGTGTCATTGCGCCCGACTATACGCCGGAAGCCTTGGAGATCCTGAAGAGCAAACGGAAAGGTACTTACAATGTAATCAAGATCGATCCCGCATATAAACCGGCTCCTATCGAACATAAGGATGTATTCGGTATCACGTTCGAGCAGGGACGTAATGAGATCAAACTGGATGAAAGCCTGTTGACGAATATCCCGACCAAGAGCAAAGAGTTTACAGAAGAAGCCAAACGCGACCTGATCATTGCCCTTATTACATTGAAATATACACAGAGTAACTCTGTTTGCTATGTAAAAGACGGACAAGCTATCGGTATCGGTGCCGGCCAGCAAAGCCGTATCCATTGTACCCGTCTGGCTGGTAACAAAGCGGATATCTGGTTCCTGCGTCAGCATCCGAAGGTAATGAATTTGCCTTGGATTGAAAAGATCCGCCGTGCCGACCGCGATAATACGATCGATGTGTATATCAGCGACGATCACGAAGATGTGTTGGCCGACGGTGTATGGCAACAGTTCTTCACCGAAAAACCGGAAGTGCTGACCCGCGAAGAGAAACGTGCCTGGTTGGATACGATGAACGGCGTTGCTTTAGGTTCGGATGCTTTCTTCCCCTTCGGCGACAATATCGAACGTGCCCACAAGAGCGGCGTTGAGTATATTGCACAGGCAGGCGGCTCCGTCCGTGACGATAATGTAATCGATACCTGCGATAAATATGGTATGACAATGGCCTTTACGGGGGTACGGTTGTTCCATCATTAATTGATAATAGACGAATGGTTATTTGAATAGGCCTGGTTAGACTTATTCAAGTAACCATTTCCAGATAGGGACGACGGCGATCTCTTTTCCGTCTTCCATGATTATTTCTTCTTCATCGTAAGTGATAATGAGTAATTTATCAACATCCATAATTTTCGCTATTTTCAATAGAGCGGTTATTTCGCGTTTACGTGTTGCTTCCTCTTTCAGACTGTATGATACTTGTACTGCAAGTTTCTTTGTCGGTATATAAAAGTCAACTTCAATATTTTGATGGTAAAAGTAAAGTTCATCTTCATATTTCTTTTTTAAACTGACAGCCACCAGATTTTCCAATAGTGAAGTGACCGGATCAATGAGGAATAGGTTCAGCAGGCCATTGTCAATAAAATAGTATTTCTGATTGGATACTTTCTCTACTAATTTGCTGGCATAATTCTCAATAGAAAAAATCAACCATGTCGCTTGTAGAAATTCCAGGTAATCAATAACAGTATCTGTGGTGACTTTAACTCCTGTGGACGAAACGATGTTTGACAGCCGATTGAATGAGGATGGCTGTTTTACGCTTTCCGCCAACTTGCGAATCAGGACTTTCATGGCTAAATCGTTTCGGATAGAATACCGTGTTATTAAATCACCGAAAAATATCTTATTGAATAAGCTGCTTAACCATTGGCGTTTTTCTATCTCTTTTATCAGTTCCAGTTCCGGTAGCCCGCCAAAGTAGAAATATGCAGAGAATGCACGGACTATTTCAGTACGATTTTTGAAATACCAGACCGGTTCAACAGTTATACTATTAGCTTTCAGATATTCCCGGAATGAAAAAGGATATACATTCTGAATGAGAAACCGACCACCAAGTGTTGTGGCAATCTCGCTACTTAGCATTTTGGCATTGCTTCCGGTGATGTATACCCTATATTTCTGATCGGCCAGCCGACGGGCAAACTTTTCCCAATGCTCCACTATCTGAATTTCGTCCAAAAAGAAGATTGGATGATGTGCATAAAGCTCTTCGTAACAGACTTTGATAAGATCCAGATCTTCGATTGTTAGGCCTACCAGACGGTCATCCTCGAAATTGAAATAAAGAATTTCCTCTATCTGGTGTCCTTCTCTCAATAAATGTTGTATCTGTTGATACATCAGATAAGACTTTCCGGCACGGCGAAGGCCGACAAACACATAGTTTAGCTGGTCTGATAGATGAATATCTCGTTCTATCAGTGTTATTTTCTCTACGAAATTTTGATATTCAATAATTAGAGACTTTATCACATCCTTTTCCATGTCGTTTTATCTTTTATACAGGCAAATATACTGTGATTTTATCGACTATAAAAGATAAAAGTCTGTTTATTTTGTCGATTATAAAAGACGAATATGCCTTTTTCATTCTGTAAGCAGGCGAACGTGATATAATAATGGTGTTTACTTAGGTATAAAAAACGAAAGGGACGGTCTCCAACAGGCCGTCCCTCTCTTATATAGAAAGATTGTAAAGTTGTTATCCTATGTTCTTTACCTTGATCAGGTATTCGGCGATCTGAACAGCGTTCAAAGCGGCGCCTTTCTTGATCTGGTCGCTTACTGTCCAGAATGTCAGGCCGTTCGGGTTGCTGATATCCTTGCGGATACGACCTACGTAAACAGGTTCTTTATCGGCAACGAACAAAGGCATCGGGTAGTCTTTGTTTGCCGGATCGTCCTGCAGGATGATACCTTCGCCTTCGGCAAATGCCTTGCGAGCTTCTTCGATACTGATAGGACGTTCTGTTTCAATCCAGGTTGCTTCGCTATGGGCACGCATAACCGGAACACGTACACAGGTTGCGCTCACTTCGATATCGGAGTGCATGATTTTGCGTGTTTCGTTATACATCTTCATTTCTTCTTTCGTATAACCGTTTTCAGTGAACACATCTACGTGAGGGATCACGTTGTATGCCAACTGATAAGCGAATTTTTCTACAGTAGGTTCTTCGCCCTTCAACAGTTGTTCGTACTGCTTGATCAGTTCGGCCATAGCTGTTGCACCTGCACCACTGGCTGCCTGATAAGTGGCTACCTGTACGCGCTTAATGTGCGATACCTTTTCGATTGCCTTCAATGCAACGACCATTTGGATGGTAGTACAGTTCGGATTGGCAATGATACCGCGGGGACGATTCAGTGCATCTTCCGGGTTCACTTCTGGAACTACCAAAGGCACATCGTTTTCCATACGGAATGCGCTGGAGTTATCGATCATCACAGTACCATGTTTTGTAATGGTTTCTGCAAATTCGATAGATGTACCACCACCGGCCGAAACAAAAGCAACATCGATTCCCTTAAAGTCGTCGTTATGCTTAAGTTCCTTCACGGTATACTGTTTACCACGGAAGTCATAAACATGTCCGGCACTACGCGATGAGCCAAAAAGCACAAGCTCATCCATCGGGAAGTTTCTTTCGTCGAGTACGCGCAGGAATTCTTGTCCTACAGCTCCACTCACACCAACAATTGCTACTTTCATTTTGAGCACTAATTTAATTGTGATATAAAAAAATTGTTATAACTTTACCGCATCCAAAATCGGTCACGCGTATAGTTGTAAGCTATTAGCGTGCAAAGATAGATAATTTTATAACAAAACTATATAACTATGAAACAATTCATTCTATTTTTCCTCGTATTGCTTCCTGTTTGTGCATTTGCACAGTTCACAGAAACGTTTGATGGGCCTGAAGTAAACTCTGCTAATCCCTGGAAAGGGGATTTAGATAAGTTTGTAATAAGTAATGGCCAATTAGTGTTTGATGGCTCTGGATTAGCAGATACATGCTCTCTTTATCTGCCGATCAACTATGCTCCTACAATGGAATGGGAAATGGATGTCTCTTTTGCATTTAAACCTTCGAATGTCAATAAAGCCTGTATCTATTTGTATAGAACAGGTAAGCCAAGTGATCTCATTTTTTATATCCAAGTTGGAAGTAATAAAGATAATGTCTCTTTGTATATATATCCTCCAAAAGGTAAACCGAAAGCTTTAATTACCGGCAAACGTCAGTTGGAAGGGAGAGTGGCTCATATTAAGCTTGTATTAGAAGATCATAAGTATTGGACTCTTTATACCCGTTTGGGGAATGAAAAAGGTTATCAAAAGGAAGGAACTTCTATTGCTCAGGAAATACAAGATATTTTGGATGCGGGTAGTTTGAATATATCGTGTATCTGTAAATCTACGTCAGATAAGTATAAAGATCGATTTTATTATATAGATAATATTATAGTCCGGCATGAACTTTCAGAAACTCCACAAACACCAGATGAAGAACCGGATGACCCCGATATCCCATCAGTAGATATGGCTTTTCCTGATGTAGAAGTTGTAAGTTTATCGGAATTACAGTTTACCTTCGAGTCTCCTGTTGATATAACTAATGCAAATTCATTTATATCAGGGATAGGACAAGCCGATTACCTGAAATATGGTGATACAAAGGCAATCGTGAATGCTGGTTTCCCGAATGATATGATTCCTGGAGAATCTTATACTATTTCATTTACTGGACTTACTGATTTGTCTGGTAAAACATTGAACTTAGCATCTGAAAAGTTTAAATTGGAAGATGAGAATGATGAACCAGAAGTCTCCTCTGGTACAATTGTTATTAATGAGATTATGGCTAAACCTGACGATGGCTCCTTCTTCGAATATGTAGAACTATATAATCAGACAGATCGTATATTTTCATTAAATGGATTAGAACTTTGGAATGGGAATAAACATAAGATATTGCCTGATGTTGTATTACCACCACACGAATATGCGTTGTTATATAATAGCAATATAGATTATGTCGGTGATGGTGTCACTATACCAATCGAGAAGTTTTACGCTTTAAATGATGCTGGACAACATTTAGCACTGAAAACTTCATCCGGTGTTATCATCGACGAAGTAACTTACGATAAAGCCAAACCCGGCAAATCATGGGAACGTTCATCCGATGGCTGGCATCTTTCTTCCGATCCCCGAGGAGGAACACCCGGTTCGGCCAACTCTTCCGGGCAAGGAGAGCCGGAGCAACCGGAAAAACCTGTTGAACCCGATAAGCCGGCAGAACCCGAAATCCCCGACGATCCCTCAGTTTCGCCAACTATCAAAGTTGAACCGAAAGAATTTATCTTTAATGAGCTTCTTCCCAACCCCTTTGCCGGAGGTAGCGAATACTTCGAGTTATATAACCGTTCCGACCGTTCTTTGCCTTTGTCCGGTTTGTCTGTCGCTGTGCGTAAAACGGATGGAACGTTGAGCACACGCTACCCATTATCTTCAATAAATACGCTTATCGAGCCGGATGGTTATGCCGTACTAACCAAGAGTATTGAGGGAGTTGCTGATTTCTATATGGTGACGTCTCCTGCATCCCTCTTTGAAATATCAAAATTACCTATATTGGCAAATACATCTTCTACCCTTGTTTTGTTCCGTACTGAAGATGGAACGATAATCGACGAAGTGTCCTACTCTTCCAAATGGCATGCCTCTTCGATAAAAGACCAGAAAGGAGTCGCCCTTGAACGGATCGATCCCGAAGCCGAAACACAATCTCCTTCCAACTGGACTTCTGCATCAGCCACAGCAGGTTATGGAACTCCAGGATATCGTAATTCCCAATCTGATATTTCTTTCCCGAATGAACCGGATAAGCCGACCGGTATCGAAGCTCCTGAATGGGTTCCCGGTTCAAAGCATTACAAAATCACCTACTATCTGGATCAACCGGGATATAGTTGCCGTGCATTTGTTTTCAACACGATCGGGCAACGTGTAGCCGAGATAGCCAACCATGAACTGCTGGGACTTTCCGGTGAGTTAACCTGGGATGGCGCGTCACTGGCTGGTAGCCACTTACGAGCCGGCGTTTATATTTTCTATGCCGAACTGTATCATACCAGCGGTACGGTCAAAAGATATAAACAGGTATTCCTGGTTCGCTGAGAATGTGTGGATAAGTAGTAAAAGTTGCTATATTAGAGTACGATAACCATCGTATTCTGATATAGCAACTAAGTTCTTTTATTTATAAACCGCCTTATACCATTGTGTATTATTCCTGTACCAATCGGTTAGTTGAGTCAATTTTTCCTGTGGGGGATAAATGGATAAGCCGGAGAAGGTATCTACTTTTGTTGTTCCGCCTTTTGTACAATAAATATAATCAGTACTATATCTGTTCGTTACAGCTTTATCCATGCAGGCCGTAAAACGTGCATACTGCTCGTCCGTAGCTAAATGTTTGATAAGGTCGCTGAAGTCGTAAAGTCTTGTAGGAGCACTCGGAAGATAAGATAAAGTCTGTATCTCTCCAAGTGGTAACGAATATATTCCATCCTCCCCTCCGTTAGCGGAAATGATCTCTTTGGTGATAGCTGCGAGATTATCCAATTCGCTTGTATTTGTCACGGCAATGCAACCATAAGGACTTTCATTATTCTTATAAAATTCGTAAAAGCCTTTTGCTATCCCTTCTAAGTTTACATTTTTCTCAAAGAAATAAGGTAATATAGTCTGGTAAGGGAAGCCCGCTGCAATAACTTCTGCCGGGGATGCGATGATATGATCCGCTTTATCCTTTAGCTCATAAACACATTCGACACCTCCCATGCTGCAAACATCAAAAAGAAGGAAATCAAAGTGATATTCATCGGGTATGCCCTCAGCCAGTTCATATATTTCCATATTTTTACCTCCTTCTTCTCCGAATGATTTTAGCATCTTATTATAACCGGAAGGTAACCACGAAGTGCCGTGGCTAGAGAAGATCATACCATAACTTTCAGCAGGGAAATCGGTAACTACTTTGTTGATAACACTTCTCATTACCTCCGGATCGATTGCGCTTTGATTGGTATAATCAGCGATATGATGCTTGGTCACAACGCCGTTCGAACCTTCTTTGATCTGATAGAGTTCTGCTGTCTTATCACTCTTGGAATAATAAATAATGAGATTTCCACCATTCAGGTTTTTGGGAGTGGCAACAGAGATCATACTGTCAATATTTTTATTGATATACGATCCCAGATTACTGGCTACTACATATACCAGAACTGTCCGTTTGGGCCCTTGTTTCTCAAATTCCTCTTTCGTACAACTACCAAAAGTGAGTACGGTAAGTAGGATATATATAAAATATTTACTCTTCATATTATGTTATGTATGCTGAAGATTACAAAGGTACGGATAATTTTTATCCAGACGCTGAATTTAATATCATTTCTATCTATCTGAATATACTTTTTGTTTATATTTGTGAACTTAAATGAATTGAGAATCAAAGATTAAATAACTGGTATGAATAAACTCTTGTTGATATTCCTGACATCTTTGTGTATAGGGATGGGGGTAAAGGCACAAGTTGTAGCTGTAAAGACCAACTTGCTTTATGATGCGACAGCAACTGTCAACCTCGGGGCTGAGGTCGCTTTCAATAAACACTGGACATTGGATATTTCCGGTAACTATAATGGTTGGGAGATTGTCAGCGACAAATCGTGGAAACACTGGTTGGTGCAACCCGAGGGCCGTTACTGGCTGCATGAGAAGTTTAACGGGCATTATTTCGGCGTTCATGGTATTTACATGGATTATGATATGTCTAACGTGAACTTCATGTCGGTGATGAAAAAAGACTTTGCCTATGATGGCAATGCTTACGGGGGCGGTATCTCGTACGGATATCAGTTATATCTCTCTCCGCGCTGGAACCTGGAGTTCTCTGCCGGTGTGGGATTTGTGCATTTCGAATACGATAAATCGGCGTTTCCTGCTACTGATGATAACGTATCCGCCAAATACCGCAATAATTATTTCGGGCCGACTAAGCTTGGCGTAAGTATTACTTATATCATTAAATAAGCGAACAATGAAAACTTCATTCTACATATTCTTTTTCTTCCTGATCATGCAGGTGTTGCCGTCTGAGGCGCAGACGGCTGTTTACCAGGGGATGGTTAATATCAAGCCGAACAAGATTGAACTTGAAAAGGGTGTTTTATCGTTGGATATGAACGTCAGCCTGTGTGGTTTGTCGGTGGCACGCCATCAAAGCCTGCTGTTGACTCCGGTGTTGCGTAACGGCGATAAGTCTTTGCGTCTGCAGCCTATCCGGGTAAACGGTGCTAACAAGCAGAAGATGTATAAACGCACACTGGCACTTCAAGGTAAGATGGCAGCCGATGGTAACACTTATGTGACTTTGGAGAGTGATCCGGCTCTGTTGCAGGAGGTTACTTATAAGAAAGAGGTGCCTTTTCAGGCCTGGATGGAACATGCCGAACTGATCCTTGTCGGCGAATTGAATAATTATGATGATATCCCGGTTCAAACTTATACGGATGTCCTAACGGATGATTTGAATATCCGACAGGAATAGGGTTCATGCGTTCATATCTGCGTTTGTTCGTTGATATACAATATCTATATCCGTTGTAGTGACTTCATTTTGCCTTCATATCGGATTCATATAGCCTTCATTGGATAGCATTTATCACATGAAGGCTATATGAACCCGATATGAAGGCTGTATGAACCCGGAAGGTTGTTGCAATAGTCCTATTATCAGGTATATATGCAGGGATGAATGCATGAATCCAATATTCTGCAAAACTTATTTGAATTGAATCTCAGATAGCTGCGGCAACCATAAATATTGACTGCGGCAGTGGTTTAAAATGGCTGCGGCAGTCACTGAAAATGGGTGCCGCAGCCATTTTTTTTGAGTGCCTACCCGTTGGGGAACCGATGCCTACCCATTTTCATAAAGTCGCAAGCTTTTCAGCGAAAGACTGTACGCTTTTTCCCTATACCCCGCAAGGCTTTCCCCTTAAGGATAAGGAGTAACGGGATATAGGGTATAAGTCGATACTATATAGGCTAGAAATAAACTGTTTCGCTGCTTGTTCCTCCATCCAGCCAAGGATTGATACTCCCGGAAATAGTGATGTCTTTCGCTTGTATAGTAAATGAATAAGTTTGTTTTTTCCCTCCTTCGAATGCTTTTGTTGATTCGATGCGATAATCTTTGTCGCTCATCCTAACAATAAAGACAGGCTTCTCTATGGGATAAAGAAGGTAGTTTGTCACGATAGTGACTTCGGTGGCTGTCATTGTCGTGTTCTGTCCGCTGATAATTGTATAAGGACTGGTTGAGGGAGCGGCACTTAATTTACCAGTTTGTACGTTTAGTTGTATAGACGAGGGGTAATTCTCCAGCGAAATGCTTTGCAAGATCATTTCTTCTTTAATATTATCTGCCTTCTTGAATTTAAGGGTGATAGTAGATAGGATATAGAAATAACAGTTTGATGTATATTTGTTTGATTAGTAATTGGCTGTAAATGTGCTAGTAGGTTCATTATGATTGGATATAGAACAGGCTTTGATACTAAGCCTGTTCTATATTGAGGTTTTATTTGTTTTCTATTTCATGATTACTATCAGTTGGATTGTTCTCCCAATCTATAATACCTGTTGTTACAGTGATTTTGTCTTTAAATGTTAGATTGATCTTATTTGCGACACCGGACTCAGTTCCTCCAGTAATGTCTTTAACTTCTACTTCTAATGGGTTTGTAGAGTCATAGACAGTAGTTTCTATTTTAATTACGATCTTGTTAGCCTCTCCAGATCCTAATGAAGGTAAGATCATAACTGGGTAGTTTTTTCCACCAGCAGTTAAAGCTTCACCTTCAGCTGATTCCATTACCGTAATATCCTTTGTTGTATTTCCTGGTGTTACAGATGGAGCATCGATCCCTAAAGTTAATGTTATATCACTGGGAATACCTGTTAATGTAATCTTTTTTATATCACCGAAAGTCGTTTGGGCAGTCTCGTTTCCAGTAAGATTTATATTTACTTGAGAAAGTACATGTTTAAATTGAATATTCTTTGATGTTGTATTAGTTTTATCTCCAGCATCAATAAGTTTTGCATTTAGAATATCAGTATATCCATCTAGCCCTTTAAATTCTATGCTACCATTCTCTTTATTTAATACTATATTAGTTCCATCAGGTGCAGGATAAAGTCCCATAAAATATGTATGGTCACCATTTGTTGGATAATATTGTGATTCGTCAAATGTAATATTATTAGCCCCGGCAGTCGCATTTACTTCTTTGACTTGACTCCAATCAAGTGTGGGAGTTGTTCCTGTAATATCCCATCTTAAAAGCTTAATCTTTGTATTTGCTGCAAATTTAGTTTTATCGTCACTATCTGTTGGATCAGCAGCTTTAGTCGTTACATCAACTACGCCTGCATTCAATTTTATCTCCACCTTCGCATCCTTCGGATTAACAATCTCATCTATCGGATCACTCTCGCTTGTACAAGCGGTCATTGCTGCAACTGTTGCAGCAATTGAAATCATACTTAATACTAATGTCTTCATAACTATAAAAATTAAATTGTTTGAACTTTATTCGTTGCTTGTTAATGTCTATTCAATGACCATGTTGTCGCCGGCGGAGACTTCCCAGTTGTTGATCTTTACAGTGAAGGAAGCGGTCTTTTCTACCGTTACGGATACGTCTACATTTACGTTGTTGCCTTCCGTGCTACCGATCGACTCTCCCAAATCGATTGTGGCGGAAGAGGTACTGCCGTCAGTGAGGGTGAAATCCAGCTTGACCTCGTTTGTGGGGGTGGCGGGAGGAGTTTCTCCGGGCTTGGGGGCGGTTCCTAGTATCATGATGTTTGCTTTTACTCCTTCCTTTGAGGGAGCGGCTTCAAAGTTTACTGTGGTTGTTTTGTCCGGTACGATCTCTAACTTGCTCAGGCTGAAAGCTGCCGGTACTCCCGATAACATCCCTTTGCAGTCTTTTATATACTCCATACCGTCGACTTTGATGTCGAGCGTTACTTCGCGGATCAAGGGGGCCGGACTGAACTCACGTTTGTTTTGTGTGCCTTCGTCGGCTTCCACTTCCAGGTCATTGATGGCGATCCCGTATAAAGGAATCTGTCCCGATACTACGCTTCCCGATGCTTTTGTCTCCGGGATGTATGCTTCTGCCGTTTCGAACGACTCCATGTTGCGGAACTGAATATTATCCGCGTCACAGTTGAAGATCAGCAAACGGTATTTATCCGGTGGCAACGTGAACTTCAAACCTTCGGCATCGCCTTCGATCTGTGTCATCGCTCCCTTTTCCATGGGATAAAAGCAATAACGTAATTTCCGGGGTGCTTCGTAGCCGCTCATGGCCTGTTCCCATTTCAACGAATACGAGATAAAGCCATAGGAGGTCTGTTCTGACTTATCTTCGGGACTGCATTTTATGAAACATGTAATGATCAATAATATGCAGACTGCTATGCCACACGAGCAACCGACTTCTCCTTTTATCATCGTCTAATAATCGTTGATTTTCATTTCTTTTTCTCTATGGCGCAAATGTATCGGGAAAAAGCAGACATAAAATTGCTTTTTCTATTCAATAAGTTGTAAAAAATGTAATAAGCTTTGATTTTTACTGCTTTTCGCCTCTCTGAGCACGAATGGCACGGGGAGACTGCCCGAAATTAGTCCGGCAGAAGTGGGAAAAGTTGGAAAGAGACTCGAAACCGTATTTATAACTGATCTCGGAAATAGACATTTCGGTTGTGGTCAGATCGTTCTGGATGTCTTCACGTTTCTTCTTCAACATCCACTGATAGGCCGGTTCGCCGAACGTTTCCTTAAACAGACGGCGGAAAGTAGGTGTACTGTAGCCTCCCATCTGGGCGAAGGCTTCCACATCTTTTGCCTTCATATAATTCTGCATGACGAAGTAACGGAAACTTTTGCTGTACCGGTAGATCGGGGAATAGAATGCAGCCAGGTCTTTTAATGTATAGTAGCAGTTCAGCAGATAGACAAGTTCTGTCCGTTTGGCTTGCAGGAAACCGGCACATAGCAACTCGTCATTCAGGTACATCCTCATTCCTTCCACGAAAAACCGTAAAGGCGGACACATATCCAACACTACCGACTCGGTGCGTGCTGTCTCGGCTATGCTTGCTCCTTTGTTGAAGCGCTCGCTACATACGTTGATCGGGCGTTCGAACAGATAAAGGATACATTCGCACGCCTCGAGTACTTTAAATTCTACTTTTGAACCGATCGGTTGCAGAATGAACTGGCCTTCACTGAAAATGGTATTGGGATGTTCTTCACTGTTTACCAGGACGCTACCTTTCAGCAGAAAATAGAGTGTATTCTGCATGCATCTTTCCTGAGGGAGTATGATCCCCTTAGGATAAGAACGGTATTTAAAGATTTGCTTCCTGTATTCGGCACAGGAGGCACAATCTGTGAATTTGGTGTATCTCAGGTCTTGTGAGAACATATTACCCTTTTACGCTTATAACTTTACCTTTTTACTCTTTCCCGGACTCTCGTTATGGAAACGATCGACGGCGGTCACAATATAGTGATATTTTTTCTTTCCGTTATCATAAGGCATTAAATATCTTGCCTCGCGGGTGATTTTTACGATTTTTGCTGGGTTGGTCAGGTCTACCGGCTCTTTGTGGTCGAAACGGTAAACGACAAAGTAGGAAGCCAGTTCCGGATTTGTCGGGCTTTGTTCGGCCTGCCAGTGCAGCATATAACCGTCGGCTGTCCATTCCGCTTTCAGCTTTTTCACATCCTGCGGGGCACGGTTGTGCATATGCGTATAAGCCGGGATCAGGGCCGGGGTACGGTGATAGTTCCTTTTCAGGCTATCGGCTACGCCTTTGTTGTTCCATAGGATCTCGTTGGCGGGCCAGAAGCAGTTGCCTTTTACTTTCGAGAGCGAACGTTCGTAAAGCATTTTGCGGGTCAGCTGGTCGGCTTTCATGGTGCGGGCTACGTCCTGACCTATATAAAGATGTGAACCTTCGGGTGTCGCATTCTTGTTCCACCATTGGATCAGGGTGATATAGTCGGCTGCCGGATGGCCGATCTCCCAGTATATCTGCGGCATGTTATAGTCGATCCAGCCTTCTTTCACCCAATGGAGCACATCGGCATACAGGTCGTCGTAGTTTTGCAGGCCGTTGGTGTTGCTACCCGAGCCGTCGGGCGTACTTTTTTTATTCCGGTAGATACCGAACGGGCTGATACCGAAACGTACCCAGGGCTTGGTCAGCAGGATCGTCCGTTTCAGTTCGCGGATCAGGGTGTTTACGTTCTCACGGCGCCAGTCGCCACGTTGTACGTTGGTATATCCTTTGTTCAGGCCGTATTTCCGGAAACTGTCGTCATCCGGGAAAGACATCCCCGCCGCAGGATAAGGATAGAAATAGTCGTCCATATGGATGGCATCCACATCATAACGGCTCACGATATCGCGTACGACCTTGCAGATGAACTGCCGGCTTTCGGGCAGTCCCGGGTCGAAAAGTATCTGTTTATTATAGGTAACGAACCATTCGGGATGTTTATGGTAGATATGCGAGTCTGCGAAACGGGTATTCCCTGCCGTACTTGCCCGGTAGGGGTTCAGCCAGGCATGGAACTCCATGTTCCGTTTATGGCATTCTTCAACCAGGAAAGCCATCACGTCGAAATTTCCGGCCGGGGCAACGCCCTGTTCTCCGGTATAGAAACGGCTCCAGGGTTCGATATCCGATTTATAGAAGGCGTCGGCTTCGGGGCGCACCTGGAAAATGATGGCATTGATACCGCAAGCCTGCAGATAGTTGAGTTTCCGAACGAAGTCTTTGCGTAACTGGGCGGGAGTCATATCCTTGTATTCTCCCTGAAAGGCTGTTTGTATCCAGGCTCCCCTGAATTCCCGCTTGTCTTTTCCCTCGGTCTTTTGAGTTGGAAGTTGTTTGGTTGTCGAACAGGATGTCACGGCACATAGGAGTATGGCCAGGAACAGGCGGATATATTGAATCTTCATGAATTTTCGTTGGTTTGGGATTATTGTAACACATTATCAAATCTTGTGGCAAAGATACATTTCTTTTTGCTATTTTTGTATCCTTTATTAGGGAAAGATTTATGTCTGAAAATAATTCTATATTTATCAAGGGGGCTCGTGTCAATAACCTGAAGAACATTGATGTAGAGATCCCGCGCGACAAATTGGTCGTCATCACCGGATTATCCGGCAGTGGAAAGTCTTCGCTCGCTTTTGATACCTTATACGCCGAAGGTCAGCGCCGGTATGTGGAGAGCCTCTCGGCTTATGCCCGGCAGTTCCTGGGGCGTATGAGCAAGCCGGAATGTGACTATATCAAAGGTATTCCGCCTGCCATTGCGATCGAGCAGAAAGTGAATACCCGCAACCCCCGTTCGACGGTGGGTACATCCACGGAAATTTATGAATACCTGCGTCTGCTTTACGCCCGCATCGGAAAGACAATCTCGCCTGTTTCGGGACTGGAGGTGAAGAAGCACCAGGTGAAAGATATCGTCAGTGAGGTATTGTCTTACCCGGACGGAACCCGTTTTGCCGTATTTGCACCGGTAGTGTTGCCCGAAGGCCGCAGCATGAAGGAGCAACTGGAGATACTGCAGAAGGAAGGTTATACCCGTTTATCGATAAATGATACGGCTTACCGCATTACGGAAGTGATGGCGGACGAGGCGTTGCTGGCTTCCCCGGTCATCGAACTGCTGATAGACCGTCTGGTCGTTTCGGACGATAAGACGTTGAAAAGCCGTCTGGCTGATTCGGCGGAGACGGCTTTCTTTGAGGGGCACGATACCTGTATCATCCGTATCTATACCGCCGAAGAGACGATTGTAAAGGAATACTCCAAGAAGTTCGAGGCGGACGGTATCACTTTTATCGAGCCGACGGATATGATGTTCAGTTTCAATAATCCGCTGGGTGCCTGTCCCGTTTGCGAAGGATTCGGGAAAGTGCTCGGGATAGACGAGAACCTGGTCGTGCCTGATAAGAGCCTGTCGCTCTATCAGGGGGCGGTAGTCTGCTGGAAAGGCGAGGTTATGGGAGAGTGGCTGAAGGAGTTTATCGCGAAAAGTGAGAAATACAACTTCCCGATCCATCGTCCGTATTACGACCTGACGCAGAAGGAGAAAGACCTGCTGTGGCATGGTGCCAGGGGATTACACGGCATCGACGATTTCTTTAAATTCGTAGAAGAGAACTTATATAAGATACAATACCGTGTTATGCAGGCTCGGTACCGGGGCAAGACGACCTGTCCTTCCTGTAAAGGGGCGCGCCTGAAGCCGGAAGCTCTGTATGTAAAGGTCGGTGGAAAGAACATTGCCGAACTGGTGACTTTGCCTATTACGGATGCGAAAGCCTTTTTCGACAACCTGCAACTGGATGAGACGGATGCTGCCGTAGCAAAACGTCTGCTGACGGAGATTATGAACCGCCTGCAATTCCTGTTGGATGTAGGACTGGGGTATCTGTCGCTCGACCGTCTGTCGGCTTCCCTTTCCGGTGGTGAGAGCCAGCGTATCAACCTGGCAACGTCGCTGGGTAGTAGCCTGGTGGGTTCTTTGTATATCCTCGATGAACCGAGTATCGGTTTGCATTCGCGGGATACCGACCTGCTTGTAAAGGTTTTGCGTCAGTTGCAGTCGTTGGGTAATACGGTCGTTGTGGTGGAACATGACGAGGATATTATCCGTGCAGCCGATTATATTATCGATATCGGCCCGAAGGCCGGCCGTCTGGGGGGCGAAGTAGTTTACCAGGGGGATGTAAACGACCTGCAGACCAGCAGTAACAGTTATACTGTCCGTTACCTGACCGGGGAAGATAAGATCGAGGTTCCCGCTTTCCGTCGTTTGTGGAACAATTATATAGAGGTAAAAGGGGCCCGCAAGAATAACCTGAAAGGGATCGACGTGAAGTTCCCGTTGAATGTGATGACGGTGG
>ULWH01019650.1_pt1 | contig 35355 bp, 24 predicted proteins | sample 1960201 | NCBI WGS metagenome assembly ULWH01 (sample SAMEA4835808, study PRJEB28245) | human gut metagenome | biome: gut microbiome; material: fecal sample | place: Denmark | collected 2008
CGGATGCGCTCATGTCGTTTTTCGGCTCTATGGGCAACGATTCCGGCTTCAACGCCTGGCTGAACGACGCTATGACCGAGAAGAACGGCAGCCACATCGGCGCGGCGCTTGCCACACAGCCGATCATCGGCACGATCGTCGGCATGGTCGTCGGCGGTCTGCTCATCGGCAGCAACGATAACTATATGCGGCTGTTTGTCGTCATGGGCGTACTCGTGATCGTGTTCGGCGTGCTTGCATGGATCTTCATGAAGGATGCACCAACGCTTGCGCCGAATCGGCAGGGAAGCTTTTCCAAGCAGCTGTTTTCCGCGTTCAACTTCCGCGCGCTGTTCCGGCATCGCGAGCTGGTGTGCGTGTTCCTCGTGCTTACGGTATATTTTATTTCCTTTAATGTGTATTTTCCGCACGTCGGCAATTACATGATCTATTATCTCGGCTTTGACGCGTCGGCCATCGGCGTGATCGAGGGTGCGGCGCTGCTGCTCGGTATGGTTTCCGTGATCCCTGCTTCACGACTCATTCGCAAACAGCGCTTTGTTGCCGCGACCTCCGCGGCCGTGCTTTTGAGCTTTGCGGGCGTCGGGCTCATCGGCCTGCTCGGCAGACCCGAAAATATCGATCCCTCCACGCTTCTGAACTGGTCGCTGCTTGCAGGACTTTTGCTGTTCGGCTGCGGGTATATCATGTTTATGCAGGTGCTTTCCGTCTGGATGAAGCAGCTGTTTCCCGCGGAGTCCAAAGGACAGTTCGAGGGCTTCCGCATTCTGTTTTTTGTGCTGATACCATGGATCGTTTCCCCCTTTATTGCGAATCCCATCATCAAGCGGAACGGGGAGATCCTCGATGCGAACGGCTTTACCGCGTATCTTCCGACGCATGTGCTCTTTTTGATCTCCGCGGGACTGATCCTGCTGACCTTTGTGCCGCTGCTTTTTGCGTCGCGCGAGCGCAGAAGGGGAAACAGATAAGGGCGCATCTCCTTTTCCTGAAAACAGGAGAGAGACGCTGCCGGTGTTGCTTTTCTGTGAAAAGACGGTTTCCCGCACATCGTGATTGCAGCAAGAAGAAACGGACGGCTCACATAGAACCGTCCGTTTTATGCTGTCTACGCGCTGAGATCGTATCGCGGCGCATGCAAAGGCTGCGACCCGGGGTTGTTTCGCTATGAGCGGTTGAACAAATGCATGAGCTGAAGCAGCGTACTTTTCTGCTCGGGCGTCATCAGCATCCAGTTTTCAAAGACATCCTGCAATTCCGGCGTGATCTCGACCATTTCACCCTCCGCAAAGAATTGCGACAGCGTGATCCCGAAGCCCCGGCAGATGGCTTCCAGCGTAACGATAGAGGGTTCCGTGTTCCTGCGGAAAATGTTCGCAAGCGTTGATTCGGATAAGCCGCATTCTTTGGATAAGCGATATTTTGACCAACCTCGCTCGTCCAGGAGCGTTTGCAGGCGTTTATGCGTATCCATTGTGCGATCCCCTCCCCCATTGAACTTATTTTACCGTTCTGATGGGGGGCATTATACGAAATACTTGTCCTGCAAATACCGTTATGTTAAACTGCATTTAGACACATCATGCGTGCGCATGTCGAAATGGACGCCGCAGAGCGAAAGGAATGGATCGGTTTGCCGCTCACAAGGGAGACACTGGAACACAAGATCGAGGCATACCTCGCCTTACAGCGGGCGCAGGAATCGCGGGAGGTCGCATGGCGCAGGACCGTGCTGCTGAATCGCACGGAGGTGCTGGATTTTTTGGACTTTCTTTGCTTTGCCGTGACCGACGAACCCGGAGAATGGGATTTTCTCGGCGCTGCCGCGCGGTATTCGCCGGAAGAGCTCGGGCTTTCCCCGCGGCTGCTTCGCGCGCTGTCCATCGGTGCGCCCGCCGAACGCATTCGTTCCGTTGCCGCGCTTTATCAGAAAAGCGACGGGGAACTTCTTGCCGTCCGCGGCGTGGGACGGCGGGGCGTTGCGGAGATCCGGCAAAAGCTCTCGGACTTTTTCGACGCATGGGAGCGCGGCGAGCTGCCGCCGCCAAGTGGGATGCTGCGATAGGAAAGCAAAGAAGCCGCGCAGAGCGGAAGCGACATAATACGGACGGTTCACAGACGAACCGTCCGTTTTTCTCGGTGTGAACAGGGGGGAGAGGCATAGCTCTATAGAGCTTCGAACCTGCCGCGATTCAGGAAGAACAGGCAAGAACCCCGCATCTCGGTTCTCAATAGGCCGGATACCGTGCCGTGATGGAAGCGACGGTGCGCTTTACCTCCTCCGCGCTCGCCGGGTACTCTGTCGCCGTGCGCCAGATACAGTCCGCGATCTGTTCCATTTCCGCAGGACCCATGCCGCGGCTCGTGACCATGGGCGTGCCGAGACGCGCACCGCTGGTGACAAAGGGCTTTTCGGGGTCGTTCGGCACGGCGTTTTTGTTGATCGTGATGTTGACCGTATCGAGCCGCTGCTCCAGCTCCTTGCCCGTCAGTCCGATGGAGCGCAGATCCGCAAGCACAAGATGATTGTCCGTCCCGCCGGAAACAAGCCGCATTCCGCGCCGAAGCAGTCCGTCCGCGAGCGCTTTCGCGTTCTCGACCACCCGCTGCTGGTAGACACGGAACGACGGCTGCTGCGCTTCGAGAAGGCATACGGCCTTCGCGGCGATCACATGCATGAGCGGGCCGCCCTGCATTCCCGGGAATACGGCCTTGTTCAGCACCTTGGCGTATTGTTCCTTTGCAAGAATCATGCCGCCGCGCGGGCCGCGAAGCGTTTTATGCGTGGTCGTTGTGACGACGTCGGCATAGGGGACGGGGCTCGGGTGAACGCCGGCAGCAACAAGCCCCGCAATGTGCGCCATATCGACCATGAGAAGCGCCCCCACACTGTGCGCGATCTCTGCAAAGCGCTTGAAATCGATCACACGCGGGTAGGCCGAGGCGCCCGCCACGATGAGCTTCGGTCGAACGCGCTCCGCGATGCGCTGCACCTCGTCATAGTCGATGCGCTCGGTCTCGGGGTCGATGCCGTAAGATGAAAAATCATAATATTTACCGGACAGGTTCACGGGCATTCCGTGCGTCAGATGCCCGCCGTTTTGCAGGCTCATGCCAAGCACGCGGTCGCCCGGCTCCAGCAGAGCGAAATAGACGGCGAGGTTTGCCTGTGCGCCGGAATGCGGCTGAACGTTTGCATAGTCTGCGCCAAACAGCGCTTTTGCACGCTCGATCGCCAGGGATTCGATCACATCTACATGCTGGCATCCCCCGTAGTACCGCTTGCCCGGATAGCCCTCGGCATATTTATTTGTGAGCACGCTTCCCATCGCTGCCATGACTGCGGGCGATGCAAGGTTTTCCGATGCGATCAGCGCAAGGTTTCGCTGCTGCCGGTCAAGCTCCCGTTCCATTGCGGCCGCGACGTCGGGATCCTGCGCCGCAAGAAGCTCCATTGCCTGCTTCATAAACTGTTCCATATCCATTTCCTTTCCTTGCATAGAATCAAAAAAAGGAAGCCGTGTTCCAAACGGAACAAGCTCCCTTTGCAGACCCGTTACGGGTCTGAATGCTGCGATATTCGGTACTCTGTCCTTTTGCCTGAGAGATTCGGCCTGCAAAATTGCATTCGCCTGCCTTGCACCTTCGGCACCCGCTGTACGGGATTCTCCAGAGTCCCCTCCGTTTTCAGTCCTGCCCGCATTGGGCTCCTGAGAGTTTCACTCCTTCGGCGGATCGCGTCTTTACGACCCCTTTTCCTGAAAGCATCAAAGGGAGAGATTCAATTGTCGGTCGCCGGATAGCCCGGTTGTTTATATTATATATAGTTTTTCCGGCTTGTCAAGGTTCCGAAGAGGATCTCCTTTCGGCCGATCGATTACGGTTTTCCAGAAGATACCTGCACATCGATCGCGTTCCGAATACCATGATCGGATTTCGGTTTTTCACCGTTTTGCTATTGCGAGTTCTGTTTTCACTTGCTGCCTTTCTGACGGCAGAAGAACGCGTTCAAACCTTCTTCCTTGAAAACCCGTATCAGAACATATGTTCAAAGAGGGCTTGGGACCAATATAGCATCGAAGGTCCCTGCCCAGTTTGCAATTCGATAGGGGATTAAACAGCATACGGAATCCTCTCTTGTGCGACACATATGATCGCAAGAAAGCCATCCGTTTGGGATCAACACGGTGCCTCCCCTTGTGTTTGTCATCGGCGAAGCGCACGGGTTTCAGTCCGAATCGTCCGCCATGCCAAACGAAAAGACCGAAAACTCTATCGGTAAGCACGATCGTTTTAAGAAGTCCAACTCGGCATCCGTCAGTGTGAATCCCATTTGCGCAAAATCCGAAACCAATGAGATTCTGATCGACGGCTCCGCCTCCTGCATGCGATTCGCCTTCGCTGCGCAATCCCCAAATTTTTGAAAAAAGCGGCCGACTGCATATCTGATATCGCTTTGCTCCGGGTACCTCTCGGTCAGCAGCCAGACATTGTGCGGTGAAGTATAATCGGCATTTCTAAACGGTTTGCTGCCCTTTCGGAATACCTCTGTCGGCATGAACCCAATGGAATCCGATACAGATTCGATCGATTTGTCCGTTACGATTTTTAGTGAAATGGATACATCATAAAGGCAATTTACCATGTATGAAACAGTTCCTTCCCGATTTCTGTGAGTTCCTTATATTTGGGAGCATTATCATTTTATCGCCTGTTTCGGGATTTCGTTATAATCTCCGAATTCTCTTCGCTGAACTCTTTTAAATTGCTTTGCCGAATCCTCCGGTTGCTTCATTTATGCACCGGCATGTTCGTGCTGCCGGCGTCAGCGAAAGAGCTGAGTCGGTGCGTTGTAACGGCTATCTTACGAAGGCAATTTGATCACAATCGGTTTTCGTTTGGCATAGTATGCATTCTTTCGGGGCTTTATCAAAACGCGTTCGCCGTCAAACCGTATATCTCCATATGCCCCCATCTCAATACATGGTTTCATGCGTTTTCTCTGAACCAGGGTTCCATCCTTCTTCATGATCTGCAGTATTGGACAAAACTCGCCTTTATTGTTGAGAGATATGTACACTGAAATGGTACACTTTGAATACTTTTTCTCCATGTACAATACTGCCATTTTGTCGCCTTCCTTTGCTGCATTTATGGATTTGACTATAATGGCTTCATCTTTTTCTGTTGCTGCAAAGTACTTTAATAATACGCTTTGAATCACTTGTGCGGCAATTGCCGCATCCTCTTCGCACGAAATGTTTTTCTGCGTGTCTTTATCAACATGAACGTCATAAAACCTATACCATGTTTGGAACGACAGCCTTGCAGGCGCGATGCCGTCTTCAACGGCGCAGGTAGTAAAATTAATATAGAGATGATCAAACCCACCCAGTGAAAAGCCCTGTTCTCTAAGCTTCATAACGACTCGTCGGGCGAACACTGCGGAAGACTTGTTCTGCAACGCATTTGCCAAAGAATTCGCACCGTCAACATTCGGTGTGTCACTCGCAAAAAGGCGAATATCAGCTATCTTTTTCATAAAACCTCTCCCTGCTTTTGATGTTCAAGTGCCTTTGTCATTTCTATTCATCATGAAATCGGCTTCCCGGTATAGAATGATGAAGTCTATGAGCCGATATGGTCTGTAAACTCGTCCCTTTTGTTTCCGCGAACAAAGCATAACACATGAAACGGAAGCCTATCAACCTGTAAATCAGCCCCAAAGCCAGAAAAGCAGCGCGGAGAATGCACGACTTCCTCATCGATAGGATCCAAACGAAATACCAACCCCGCCAACCACTGCTTACTTGTGCTGCGCACGTCGTACGCGGGCGCGGCTGTCGCTTCCCGGCCGCTAAAAACGATGCACTGCATCGTTTTATTAACGCGGCTTCGAGTCCACCAAAGAATGGGAGAAGCACAAAACAAAAACGGATGCTAGCGACATCCGTTTATGCTTGGCTCCCCCTGTTGGACTCGAACCAACGACCGCAGGTTGGGACATGGTCGCATCGCGTGCGCGGGCGCTTGCAATGCTCGCTGTCCCTGCCCGTTCTCCGCCTCGCTGTATCTGCCGCAGGCAGCGCTCGACTCCGAACCAGTTAACAGCCGCATGCTCTACCAGTGTAAGGGTTACAAACCGGAATAAGGAGGGAGAAAGCCCATTATCAAAAGCTGGCTTAACTTAAATAGCCATTTTTTTGCTGATTTCCGTATTGCTCCATTTTCGGGTTTTAATACGCATGGACGTTTTTTCACTTTCGCCGGATGCTTGCCAAAAACGAATGTAGTTTGTCAGTTTGTCAACATGACTATCAAAGCGTTGTTCGCCTTCTTTAACGCTCCATACTTCAATTCCGTGCTTTACAAACCACTCCACAACGAGTGGAGTTTCATCGTCAATCCTTCCAATCCTGTCAAACATGAATACAAGCAAAACATCAAATTCATGCTTAATCGCGGCTTCTTTTAGTTCTTGGATTGCATCGCGGTTATTTGCAGAAACCTTAAACCCCGACACGCCCTTTTCCTCAAACTCTCGCGTTATGACCCACCCCTGCTGTTCGGCGAACTCTTTGCAGGCCAATCGCTGCATGGGTATATCATTCTTCTCCTTATCCACTTGCTTCTTGGTGGATACCCTGTATAACGTATGGATTCTTTTCATGTGTTTTCCTTTCATGCTTTACACAGGATTGCACTGATTGAGTATGCGGTTGTCAATGTGCGGGTGCAGATCACTTCTGCATCCCTATGGTAATTTAAGAGATTTAGATTTGCAAAGGTGCGGACGTTAGTTATGCTGTACTACTTATTCATATTGATGCAAAACGCATTGCAGTTTATCTTCTTGTACCGTTGAAAGAATGCCCATGATTGTTTCCTTCAAATTGTTTGAGGGTACATCACTAAACACAACATTTACTTTGCAATCGTGTATGGATTTCAAGATAAAGGGTTTGCTTTTCACATTGTTTTCCGCCAGTTTCATAAGCATCATCCTCCTTTGCTATGTAATTGCCCCGCCTTATGCGGCAGGGCATAAACTGTTACTGTTGCTTTTTCTTGACGAAGTAGTCATAGCCGTCGGGGATTCCATCCGGTTTGTTGCAGATGAAACAGGCTTCATGCTCGATTTGGAAGATCGTCGCTGCTTGATACCCGCTTCATGCTATTATGAATGGCAGAAGTCTGATGGTAGAAAAATCAAGTATGCCATCAAACCTATGTAACTCATTCAGTGCCTGTTCCTGCGCTTCGGCAGAAGCATTGTCCTGATGTATGAGCCTCAGATATTTATCAAATCTGCTGTTCATATAATCAGCGTCTATTTTTCCAGTATCAATTTCAGTCAGATAGCCAACCAAATCATACGGAACATCGCTGTCACCACCCGATTCAGCAGAATCAACAGACATAGCAGCCGTTTATCATGCATTATGTGGCGATGCACAACCCCTGCGATATGCCGAGACGATTGAAAACCTGTATGATTACGTAGCATATGGGCGTGAGATGCTAATTGTGCTTGAGGATTCTGAAAAAGATGTGAGGGACTATGATCTTTACACGGGAGCCTGGCGTGAGGCGTGCGCACAAAACGAAAGCATCATGACCATAAACGCGATAAATGGACAGATAATTGATAGGACGCATCCAACCTAACGGATGCTATTGTTTTTCTATGCTACGATTCCGCTGAGCCCTGCAAAGAAGAACGCCGGGGCGGCGGAGCAGTTTTTTCATGGCGGCGGAGAGGCGGCTGCGGATGGGGGGACGGGGCGGGAGGCCCCGCCTCCCCTGCTATCCCGTCCTGCGGGCCGGCAGGTCGCTTTCCCGCAAGGCCGGCCCGTCCCTCCCCCAGCAAATGTGAAGGTTCTGTGCCGAACGTTGCCGCTATGATGGGAAAATGCAAAAGTTCTGTGCCGTATATTGACGGCGCAAGGGGGATATGATAGATTGATATTGAAAAATTACCGATGGCGATTCAATCCGAACTTCCGTATCCTTTTCTGTGAGAGGAGGCTTGCCTTGAACCACCATTTGCAGTTTATCCTTGCAGCGGCCCGTCCCATGGCCGCAGGAAATTCCTTTTTCAACAATGACACCCGTACTGTTCCCCCATGCCCGCGCCTGGTACACACCCGCGCGATAATTCCTTTTCCGCAACAGAATACGGCAGCGCCCTGCGCTTATTTCCCGCCCCATGGCGGGGTTTTGCGCTGTTACAAAATAATTTTAAAAAGGATGTCACATTTCCCCGGGTTCCATCGCCTATTTTACAGAGGCCCAGAGCGCCGCGCCCCTTTCCCGGGGACAGGCTCCCGGGAGAGCTTTCAGAAGCAGGTTTCCCCGATGCCCCCGGGCGCGGGGCGGGCGAATATGGAAAGAGGAGGTGATGCCTATGATTGTGCAAAAAAAAGTGTCCCTGTAAACAATGAGCCAGCCAGCCCCGTCACAAAAGTGACACCGTTTGCAGGGACTTGTCTATTATAGCCCAAACTCTCTGATATGCAATACATTTAGAAAGGATGCAAAAATGAAGAGCCGTATGAAAAAGATAAGCGCTTTGATTTTAGCGTTCGTTCTGGTAGCAGCTTTTGCCAGCGTTGCATTTGCCGCAAATACGCCAAATAGTTGGTCGCAGTTTCCGCAACGGCGAAAAGACAATACCGTGAGAAGCTATACTGCGCTGGCACAGTGCATTGCGCGTGCGTTTACAGGCAATGCCATTGATATCGACGGAAACTTTGGGCCCGCAACAAAGACTGCCGTTCTTGCTTATCAGGAAAGAAACGGGCTGTCAAGAGATGGCATCGTCGGGTCGAATACTTGGTCAAGTATGCAAGCACGAGTCGTTGGTTATTATAATGGGAACTACTTTGGATTATACAGAATTGACTATGGCTCGACGATAAACGGACACAATGTAACCAGCGATTATCGTCTTGAGCGCGCGTCTTCTGGCACATGGTATGCGCTTGACGGAAACACTGGAATGTGGTTTACAGCGACCTGGTAAAACCGGCAGATACAGGTGTTGGGGCTGCCATTTTGGACGGCCCCAATATGAAAATGTTGCAGGAGGTTGAGATGAAAAAGACTGGTTTGGCCAACATAGGCGCCTGTATTGCTGCAGTGCTGCTGGGGTGCGTTTCCATTGCTTGCCAGCCTACCCCCAAAAATGAAATCGTGACATACAAGGGCGACGATTCCCTGAAGACGATCATCCACGCAGCGCCATGTCCGGCGGCAACATACGAGGCTCCGCCGGCATGGACCGCATCGATACCGGGCATCACGGAAGATGTGAACATTGCGATTGATGCGGATATCCTTGTGCCAAATGTGACAAGCTTTCCCGTAATCAGGGTAGCCCCTGCGGAAATAACCGCTGAACTGGCAGGGCGTATTGTTGAAAAACTGGCTGACGGGCGTTCCGTATACGATGGAAGGGTTCCGTATACAAAGAAAGAAATTCTTCGGTTTATCGCAAATATCACGGAAAACATTGAGAATCCCCAGTCGAGCTTTCATCAGTCCTATAAAGAGGGCTCGGAAGAATATGACAGACGCCTTGAAGAATATGAAAAAGCAATTGCGGCATGGCAGAAAAGGCTGGAGGACGCGCCGGAGGACAAGCGGGATCGACCGCTGGAATATGTTTTCACAAGGGCGGACGAGGCCTATGGCGTAAAGGTTCAGGATACCGACGAGCCTGATATCGCCCGCTTTGTTGAAATCAACGGCATCACAAAGGAAAACGATGTGCGCGTTCAAAGCTTCGTTTTTTTCAGGAATGAGACGGCGCCTTTCAATAATCAGTCAATCACATATTACAATTTGCGGGAAAGCCTTGCGCAAAACGCAACGCTCAGCTCGCAGGTTGAGGGACTGAAAAACTGTGCCATGACAGTATCGGAAGCAGAGGCGGTGGCAAGAGAATTCCTCGCTTCAATCGGAATTACCGACATGAGCGTTTTTCTCTGCTGCTCTGCAAACCAGTTTAATGAAGAAACCGACCAGGGGGCAAAAACAATCTTCGATTATTCCCAATGCTATGTTCTCTATTTTACGAAAAACCTCAATGGCATCAACGTTCTGTATCAGGCAAACAGCTACAGCGCAGAAATTCCGTTTGAACGGTACTGGCCGACCGAGTATATCCGCGTTGTTGTGAACGATCGTGGGGTAAGCGAGTTTTACTGGTCATCGCCGTACAAAGAATTGCATACGATCAACGAAAACGTCGGATTGCTGGACTTTTCCATCGTTCAGGAGCGAATTGGCAAAATGCTTGCCATGCAGATCGAATATGCGGCAGAGGATCCCGCGATCATCCGCAGAGACATCATCATTAACCGAATCGTTCTCGGCTATATAAAATTAAGAGAAAAGGATACGGGGGACCAAATGCTTGTTCCCGCCTGGAACTGTTATGGGTATGAAACAAATCATTATCGTGAGCAGCAACCTGGGGGCTACCTGCTGGACGAGAACAATTGCTATACGCAGGATATTCCGGGGCACTGCTTTCTGACGCTGAACGCCATCGATGGCAGCGTGATTGACCGCAGCCTGGGCTACTAAGCCCTGCAAAGAAGAACGCCGGGGCGGCGGGGTAGCTTTTCCATGACGGCGGAGAAGGCGGCTGTGGGGGGGGCGGGGCGGAGGCCCCGCCTCCCCTGCTGTCCCGCCCTGCGGGCCGGCCGGCCGCTTTCCCGCAAGCCTGGCCCGTCCCTTCTCCGCAAATGTGAAGATTCTGTGCCGAACGTTGCCGGCACGATGGGGAAATGTTAGAATGATCCTGTAAAATCAGCGCTGACGATGCAATCCGGACTTCCGTATCCCTTTCCGCTGCCGGCATAACTGGCTTATGCGGTATTGAGAAAAAGGAGGCATGCCTTGCAGGTCTTATCTTCCGACATGAATCGTGTTTTTGGCAAACCCTTTGCCCTCTCCCTTCTCGGCGTAACGCTGTGCGTCCTGTTCGGCGCCTTTTCAGAAATTCTCAAAATATATCAGATGAGGCCGCCCGCCACGGCCCTCTGGGCGCATCAGGGCATCCTTGTCCGGGCGCTGGCAGGGGAGCCGATTCTGTTTGCCGCGCCCATATTGGCGGCCATTCCCTTTTCCGGCGCTTTTGTTGAGGACGTCAAAAGCGGATACCTCAAGCAGGTGCTGCCAAGAACCACCGTAACAAAATATATTTGGAGCAAGGAGCTGGCCTGCGCCGTTTCCGGCTTTCTGACGCTCGCAATCGGCATTTTCCTTGGCTATGTCGTTGTGATTCTGCTGGTCATTCCGGTAGAGACCTTCTCCGGCGCGCCGGTGGAGTCCCAGCTTCCGGAGCTTTTGGGCAAGCTCGGCCTGTTCGGCCTGGCGGGCGCGCTCTGGGCCATGCTGGGCATGCTGCTCTCCACCGTCACCATGAACGCCTACATGGCCTATTCCGCGCCGTTCATTCTCTATTATGTGCTGATTATCCTGCAGGAGCGGTACGCCCGCAGCATTTTTATGCTGAACCCGCAAAACTACCTGACCCTCACCGGGAAATGGCCCTTTGGCGGATGGAGCGCGGCGATTACAGTCCTTACGCTGCTGATTGCTGTCATGCTGGGGTTTTACATCGTTGCGCAGAAGCATCTTCGCGATGACAATGCAAGGCGGCAGCTCCGGGTATATCTTCCGAGCAGGCAGCGGGTGCTGGACCGGCCGTTTCGTCCCGCGCGGGAGACCGGCCCCCTGCGGGAGCTGCGGCAAATCGGCTCCGTCGTGCGGTACAACTTCCGCATGTGGCGCAGCAACGCGCGCATCGGCCTTACATTCGCGCTGGCCTTCATCCTGTGCTTTCTGCTGTCGGACAAGGCCGCCGCCTTTGCCTACGAGATGGAGACCACCATGCAGGCCTTCGAGCCCTTTGTCTGGACCTTTGGCGATGCCAACTCGGTGCTGCTGGTTTCGCTGCTGCTGATTCTGCTGTTTGTGGATATGCCCTTTCTCGGGGCGGGCGTGCCGTATTATCTGATTCGGATGCGAAGAAGAACCTGGCTCATGGGGCAAGCGGTCTATGCCGTTTTGTCCACCGTCCTGTACATTCTGTTCATTTTCGCGGCAACCAGCCTGATCTGCATGGGCAACAGCTTTATCGGCAATATGTGGTCGGAAACGGCGGCGATCCTCGGCTACTCCGGCGCGGGGAAGGCGGTGGCGTTGCCCGCGCTGGTTAAGACGCTGGAGATGAGCCGGCCCTATCCCTGTGCCGGCACGATCCTGCTGCTCATGCTGCTGTATACGCTCCTCATGGTGTTCCTCATGCTCTATCTGAATATCCGGCGCGGCAGGGCGGCGGGCATCGTGGGCGCCTTTGCCCTGAACCTGTTCGGCTTTTTGCTCAACCCCCAGCTTTTCCGGCAGCTATTCAATCTGCCGGACGAATTGATGTATAAAGCCAATGTTGCGGTGGGCTGGATTTCGCCCCTCAACCACGCAACCTACCATATGCACAATTTCGGCTATGATCTGCTTCCAAGGCCCTGGCATACCTTTGCGCTGTTTGGCCTTGCGGTTTGCCTGCTGTATCTGCTGACATTGCGGGCAATCAAACGCTACAACTTCCATTTTGCGGGGATAGACGAATGAAAGAGATTGCGATTCAATTACAGGAGCTGACCAAGACCTTTGGTCAGGACACGGTGCTCAAGGGCGTAAGCCGTGATTTTGAGCGGGGAAAAATCCACGGGGTCGTGGGCAACAACGGCTCCGGCAAAACCGTCATGTTCAAATGCATTTGCGGGTTTTTGCAGCCCACGTCGGGCCGGGTTTTCGTGGACGGGAAGGAGATTGGATGGGACGTGGACTTTCCCGCCGATATTGGAATCATTATCGAATCGCCCGGCTTTCTGCCCCAGCTGTCCGGCCTGAAAAATCTTGAAATCCTGGCCGGTCTGCGCAAAAAGATCGGGCTGAAACAGGTGGCGGATACGATTCGCCGGGTTGGGCTCGATCCGCTTTCCACAAAGCCGGTGGGGAAGTATTCCCTCGGCATGCGGCAACGGCTGGGCATCGCTCAGGCGATTATGGAGGAACCGAGCCTGATGATTCTGGACGAACCCATGAACGGACTGGACAAGCACGGCGTTGCGGAAATGCGTGCGCTGTTCAAGTCCCTTGCGACGGACGGCCGGACCATCCTTCTGGCAAGCCACAACATTCAGGATATTGAAACGCTTTGCGATACCGTGTGCGAGATGGACGCCGGCGTGATGACGATGGTCAAGGCGTGAGGTTTGCGTCGGCTGTGCCGCAGGGAGAGAAAGGAGCTGGGAGGTGGTGCGTATGATTGCGCACAAGTAAAAAGCTCCTGCAAATCGTGAGTGGGCACGTTCATCGCCCAAAGGCGATGATGACACGCAGGAGCACCAGTACTGTAGCAGATTAGGAACAAAACCGCAACCGTAAATCTGAAAGGAGAATACTATGGGACGTATTATGAAACGCGTGCTTTCCTGTATGGCCGTGCTTGTCCTGGTTTTTGCGTTGTGCGCGGTCTCCTATGCGGCAGACTGGTCCGGATTTCCCCAACAACAGGAAGGAGCCCAGAACGACTATGTCCGGGCACTGCAAACCGTGGCCAAATACTACAATCCCTCACAGATCAATGTAGACGGCATCTTTGGCTCCGGCACGAGGTCTGCCGTGATCAAATATCAGCGCAACAGCGAGTTTTTGCCCTCTGAACAGGACGGCATTGTAGGATATCAAACTTGGGACAGCATGTATTCCAGACTTGGTTCAATTACCCGTATTACTGGCAGCGGGACAGGAAATGGAACAGTAAGCCCTACCGGTGGATATTACGGGTACAGACTATACCAGAGACAAAGCAACACATACACCAACTTGTTTTACTTCCGCACCGACGTAAACCAAGATACTTGGTTTGACGTCTATGTGGCCGCACCTGGAAGCACCCCGGGCACGTGGTACTGGGTAAATCCCAGAACTTAGGACAGTACATGCGTTCTGCGCCTGCCAATGGCGGGCGCAGAACGCCCCGCGACGAATTTGTTAAGGAGTGATTGATGCTATGAAAACAAATAAACTTCTGGTCTGCATCCTTGCCGTCGCGCTCCTCCTTTGCGCCTGCCAGCCGACGCCCGCGGAAGAGATTGTCGTGAACAAGGGGGACGGGACGCTGGAGGAGGCAGTCGCGGCGGAGGCGCTCCCGCCTGCGCGGTACGAAGCGCCGGAGACGCTGCGCCTGGACCCGTTCGGCACGGAAACGTTTGAGGTTGTGGTGGATGCAGAGGTATCCGTGCCGAATGTGGAGCAGTACCCCATCGTCGAGGTCACGCCGCGCACCATCACCGCGGACTGGGCGCGGGACATGATGAACAGAATGGCGGACGGCAGGACGATGTATAGCTATCGGACCGAGGTGCCCACCACCAAGGAACAGATCGAGGCCGAGATCGCCCTGCTGCAACAGCAGCTGGCCAACCCGGACGACTATCTGGTTGCCGGAATGGACGAGCAGGCGCGCGCTGAGGCGGAGCGCCAGTGGCGGGAGCAGCTCGAGGCGTGGGAAGCGCTGTATCAGGAGGCACCGGACACGTTCGAGCGCCGGGAGGTCGACCTGAGCGACGCCGCCTTTCAAACGAGGTTGGAATTCAGCGGCGCGGTGGAGTCCGGGAAGAAGCGGGAGACCTATCTGACCGTGACCGCATGGTATGGAGGGCCGGGCGGCAGCGTGGAGTACAACAATCTCGTCGATGGGATTGGGCTGCCATTCAACTTCGATATGGACAGTGACCTGACAGACCTCAATGACATCACAATCACCGTGGAAGAGGCGGTGCAAATGGGGCTGGATTATCTCGCACAACTGGGGGAGACGGACTTTGCCCCGGCGATGATTGTCGCGGGGTATTGCGACCCTGGAGGGGATGACCCCGGTCCGTTGAAAGGGTGGCCGCAGTGCTACCAGATCCAGTTTACGCGCAATGTTGCAGGCGTGTCTTCCACCTATCGGGAGCAGCATTACGACCTGCTGCTGTCCGGCTCGGACGGGAAGGAGCGCTACGCGCCCTACTATCCGCAAGAATCCATCGAGATAGACGTCCGGGATTCCGGCGTGACCTATCTGTACTGGAGCACGCCGAGCATGCTGGGGCGCACGCTCAACGAGAACGTGGCGCTGCTGCCGTTTGAGCAGATCGTGGAACGGTTCTGCGACCAGATCCTCTACAACGCCACGCCTGCCATTGGGGAAAACGATGCGGTGATCAAAAAGACGCTGTGCATCGATCGGATCGAGCTGGGCATGGTGCGGGCGCTGCAGCGCGGGAGCGCGGATCATTGGGTCATGGTGCCGGCGTGGACGTTTTTTGGCAAGACGGTGCTGCAATTCGTGGGTCCGGAGCCGGGCAGGTTTCCTCTCAACGAAAACAACGAGTACGTCAGAGAAATGCCGGGCTACAGCTACCTCATCCTCAATGCCGTGGACGGCAGCGTATACGACCCCGGCGTCGGGTACTGACGCATGGCACGCGCTGCGGCATAGGGCGGCGGGGGGCAGCTTTTCCATGGCGGCGCGGAGGCGTCTGCGGGAGGACGGGGCGGGGAAGCCCCGGCGCCTCCCGCTGCCCCGGCTTGTGGCCGGCCGGCCGTTTTCCCGCAAGGCTGGCGCGTTGCCCCCCGGTTTTGTGCCGAATGTTGACGGCGCCAGGGGGATATGATAGATTGATATTGAAAAGCTACCGCTGACGATTCAATCCAGATTTCCGCATCATCTTCTGTGAGAGGAGGCTTGCTTTGAACCCGCTTTTGCAGTTTTCTTCCGCGGCCCTCTGTCCCGCGCCCGCAGGAATTTCCTTTTTCAAAGATTACACCCGCCCTGTTCCCCAATGCCTGCGTTTGTTACACGCCCGCGCGATGCTTCCTTTTCCGCAACAGAATACGGCAGCGCCCTGCGCTTTGTTTCCGCCTCATGGCGGGATTTGTAAAGGTGCGCTCCGGCAGCATTTTCCCGCCCCATGGCGGGATTTTAACCAGTTGAAAAGATTTTTCCGATTTGCGGTGTCTATATTAGGGAGGCTAAAGCAGCGCTGCGCCCCTTTACCGGGGACAGTCGCCCGGGAGAGCTTTCAGAGGCAGACTTTCCCCACGCGCTCCGGGCGCGGGGAGGGAAAGTATGGAAAGAGGAAGCGATGCCTATGATTGCGCGAAAAAAGTGTCCCTGTAGATTGTGAACCAGAGACTTCAGACTGGAAAAAGGAGGATAACATGAGAAGAAAACGAATGGCTGCGGCCATAATTTCCCTAGCGGTCGTCCTTTCCTTTGTTACGTCTGCGTTTGCAGTAGTGGACACCTATAATAACCGGAGGGGATTCGGCATTTTTGAGCAGGGGGACAGCGGCGGCAAAGTCCGGGCAATCCAGAATATAACAAAGTACTATCTCGGTAAAGGAACGTCATACACCGCCGATGGCGCCTATGGATCCAGAACAACAGCTGCCGTGAAAGAATACCAGCAGAAAAAGAACCTCAGTGCAGATGGTATTGTCGGGCCGGAAACTTGGAATTGTCTTCGCAATGAGCTTGTGGATGATGGCGGCGGAATGGATGTCTATTTCACAATAAAGATTCATGGTGGAGCAACCACAAATACAAAGTTTTTTAATGCTTGGTCCACCACATCCGAGCCGCTGCCCAATCCACCCTGGCATTGGCGTACTTATAAGGCAGAACCCGGCAGTGCTCCGGGATAATGGTATCTGTTTGACGGCTGACAAAAGCGTCATGAACAGTATCAAGAAATAAGAGTGAGAGCGCAGGCTCTCCCTGCTTTGAAGGAGGTATTATGAAAAAAAGCATTTGTGCAGCGGCCCTGATTCCGCTCATGCTCCTGATGGCATGCAAGGAAACGCCTGCGGAGGAAATCGTAATCAACAAAAACGACGGGCGGTTGGAAAACATTATCATGGCCACTGCCGAGCCTGCCGCGACCTATGAATTCCCGGAAAGCTGGTCGGAAGCGTTCCAGGGCTACAGCGACAACCTGTCCGTGGAGGTGAAGGCGGAGGTGCAGGGGCCGGTATCCGAAACCAATGCCGTATATGAAGTTGCGCCGCAGGAGATTACCGATCAACAGGCCGACGCATGTCTGTCGGCAATGATTGGCGACGCCGTAATCTATGAAGCAAGTGAGCAGCTCTCCAAATCCGACATTGAAAAACTCATTGAGTCAGCGCAGTGGGAACTGTCGAGCCCGGAATCGGATTTAAACGCGCTTCTGGGCGACCCCGGACAGGAAGAGGAATACGAGCGGTCCAAAGCCGCGGTTGAAGAGGCGCTGCAAGCGCTTACGGAGCAGTGGCGGAGCGCCACTGACAGCGTTGCCCACAAGACCGTTGAGCGGAGGTTTGTTCCCGTAAACGACTACGCCCGCAAAATTCAGGGGACTGCGATGCTGCCTGACGGCACAAGCGCATATCTCAATCTGCGTAAAGATAACAACTGTATCGATCAGAGCATTGTGATTCATACCCCGAAGGCCCAACTGGGACTTCCTGAGCTTTTTTCCAGCGCCACCACCGATTTGAACGGGCTCAGCATTGACCTGCGTGCAGCGGAAGCCCTTGCGGCCGATGCTTTGGAATCGATGGGCCTGAACGGGCAGTTCCGGCTGTCGTTTGCCGGTTCTGCGGTGACGCATACGCCGGAGTCCAAAACTCCCGATGAGGCGCCAAAGTGTTTTATGCTCTATTACAGCCGGATGGTAGAGGAGGAGCCGGTCCTCTATTGCGATCAAAGCGGCCGCCAGCTCCTGCCCTTTGGCGCCACATGGCCGCATGAGACGCTTATTTTTGGGGTCAACGACAGCGGCGTAATCTATTTTGAATGGGTGTCCCCGATTCAGATAACGGGCGTGCTGAATGAGAATGCAGCACTTCTCCCGTTTGAGGAAATCATGAGCCGTTTCCGTCAAAACATCGCCTTCTCCTACTGTCCCATCAATACGATTGGAAATGTGGATCAGTATCGCCTAAGCATTACCAGCATCCGCTTTGGGTACACCAGAGTTGCAATGCCGGACGAAATCGCAAAGGCTTACCTTGTACCAACTTGGTGTTTCTACGGCGTTGAACAGGACTACTACAGCGATCCCGGCAAAACGCAGTACAAGCTGGACGGGAACAACTGCTATACGCAGGATATTCCGGGGCACTGCTTCCTGACGCTGAACGCGCTGGACGGCAGCGTGATTGACCGCAGCCTAGGCTACTGAGCCCTGCGGAGACGAACGCTGCGGCATAGGGCGGCGGGGGCCGTGAGTGTGAAAGAAAGGCCCAGCGAAGCCTGTGCCGGAAAGACGTATTTTGACGGTCTTCTGAAACTGTAGTCTATTGAGAGTGTAGACTTGACACGCGATCTGCAGCCCGCTTTGGGCTGCAGATCCAAATGAACCAGAAGGGATGTATATGAATAAGATATCCGTTTCGCTCGTTCTCTGCCTGCTATTGATGCTTCTTTGGGGCTGTCAATCAACGCCGGTCGAACAGACGGTAAAAACGCAGAACAAAGACTATCTTGTAGATGCGCCTGAGAATGATTCCGTACGATATGATGCACCAGAGCGTCTTTCCGAAACGAAAGTTTTGACGGATAATCTCACGATTGTGTATGATGCAGAGATCGATATTCCATACGTTTCCGGTTATATGGTGCAGGCGGTGCGCCAGAAGGAATTCACGGACACGGAAATTCTAAATCTCATTGCCTATTTTTGTCCGGGAGCCAATTTAACGGAACCGGTTGAAGCAACAAAATCTGAAATCGCACAGCAAATTGCTGATCTGAAAGAAGCGCATGGATCGGATGATCTCGATGAACAGACTGCAGGATACCTGAGTTATTTAGAGAATCAGATGGAAACCGCACCACTGGAATCCAATTCTGCACCATTCGATCTTACAAATATTGAAACAGGCGGTTATTATAATGCCCATGCGAGAAATGCCGATGAGACCCTGTCACGGTTTTCCGGGGTGCGCAATGGCAGTTCCTTCTGCTATGTTCGCGATGACAGATTAAGTTTGTACCGGCAAGATATTCTCCTGCCTCATGAAGATGCGGAATTATTGAAGCATTATGAAGAACCTTTTCCTGTCTCTGAGACGGAAGCACAAGCTGTGGCACAATCTGTTGTAGCGGAGCTGGGCTTTTCTGATTTGCGTTTGTTAAGTTCGGAAAGGATTTGCAGCTTTATTGGAAACAAGGTGCAGAGTAAGGGATGGGACTTTATTTTTACAAGAGATAACAACGGACTGCAATCATACTTCTCCTTCAATACCATCAGCTATGGCGGCGTCAACGTTCCTCTGCCCACGCTATGTAGTCCCTGGGGACAGGAGGTTCTTCTGCTGTCGGTTGATGCAGAAGGCGTCCTTTGCTTCGATTTGAGGAACTATGAGGAATACAATGGTATTCTCAGGAAGAATGTGAAGCTCTGTCCCTGGGAGGACCTTAGAGAGCAGATTGAGAAGCAATTGTTCTATCACCATGCATACAGCGCAGAACAATCAAAATATACAACGATAAGGATTAACGATATCATGCTGCGCAGCGCAACGGTGAATGTTTTCGATGATTTGGATACGGGGCGCACCATTCCGGTCTGGCTTATCGCGTATACCTATGAGGCGGAAATCGAAAAGAATATAATTATGTACACGGATTGCATCTATTTTAACGCGATAGATGGAACGTACATTGAACCAAGAGTTCCTTACGAAATTTGGCTTGAGGATCTCTATGATCAACAGTTTCAAAGAGAGGGCTGAAGGAGTAAAACATGCAGAGAATCATTTGGACCGGACTGGCCTGCCTGTTCATTTTATGTTTGGGTTGCAGCAAAGCTGACATTCCGGAAAATGCGGGAGGAGATGGCAAGACGGCTGTTGCGGATGTTCCGTATGGCGCAACTCTAACGCCCTCCCCCGCTATGCTGCTTCGCACAGAGCAGGAAGCGGATATGCAAAATATGCTGCAGGAAAAGGGGCTTGTGTTAAATGCTCCCGATACCTGTTCGTTTGATCTCGAAACGGAAAGCGGAGAACGGCTATCCTTCCGGAATGTGCCGGTTTTGGTGCCCGCTGCTGATGCACTGCAAAGTGTATCCATTCAGGCACGACGCTTCGATGATGAAACGGCAGAAAGGATTGCGGACGCAATCTTTCAAAAGCACCTTGGGTATCTCGCATCAGGCACGCCGATGAGCAAAGCCCATGCAGAGTTGGTTATCATGGATTTACAGGATCAAATAACGAGTGGAAATCTGGACAGCAAATATGACAGCATTTCCGAAGCAGAGGCAGCAATTGCTGAGGTGGAAGCGGAACTCCCATCGTTGCCTGATAAATTTGCTTTACAGTCTCCCGATTTTTCCTGGGTTGATATGGGGCGAAGAAGTGAAATGCTGCTGTTTGCAACGCCTGACCATGCCCGTATCAGCGAACTATGCCTGAACGATTCAGAGAATCCTTTTTTTACCAGCGTGTGGTACTACAGAGACAGTACTATGTATGCCTGGCTGGAAAAACTGACAGGAATGCAAAACATCATGCCGCTGGAAATTATCTTTGCGTCTGCGCTGGTTGAGCGGGAGCTGCAAGCAAACGGGAAGGCGGTGCAGGAACTTATGGCGAACCTTCCGATATCCGATTATTCCTGTCAGGCCGTCCGTGTGATAGCGCGTGATAACGATGATCCGGTTTATGAATTCATCTTCACAAAGAGCTATCAGGGCGTACAGGTGAACTATGCAACGATCACATATTCTTATGAAGCTATTTTGGAAAATGATGGGCGTGTTCTCCCAATGGAGTGCCTTAGAATATGGACGGATACGGAAGGCGTCCTCATGCTCCTCTGGAAGCATCCCAGCGATATACTGGAGGTTGTTGAAGAAAAAGTGATCCTGCTCGACTTTCAGGAGATTCTTGAAAATGGGAAAAAGGCACTCAAAGAGGCTGTGGAAACCGGAAACATCCGCGATGTCAGTCTGTCAAGGATTTCGCTTGGGTATAGGAGGATTTACGATGATTCTGCCAGGAGGCAGGAGCTGCTGATTCCGGTCTGGGATATCTACGGGACATACGTTGACAAAGAAAGTGGTAAGCGGATCGGCGAGGATGGCTTTACGTCGATCGTCACCCTTGATGCGGTAACCGGGCAACAGCTGCGCAGAAGCTGACGCGCTTTTGCGAACACTGCTGCGCAGCAAAGCCGAAATGAAAAGGTCCCCGTAAACAATGAGCCGGTCAGCCCGCATCACAAATGTGATGTCGTTTGCAGGGACAAGCCCAGTATATCAGATATGCTGAGAAAATCAAGTGAGGGAAAAGCATGATAGCTACGGCATGGTCAAAACGAAACCCGCGTATTCGCCTGCTGCGAATCATGGGATTTGCTCTGTGCTGCCTGATCTGCCTGCCGCTTTGTTCCGGCGCCGCCCTTGCAAACGGGGGCGGCGCAGTCCCGGGAGGAACGGGACCCGTGATCCTTGCAACGACGGCGCCGGCGGATACGCCAAGACCGGCGGCGGATCTGGTGATTGACAGCGACAATCTCTACGAGGGGATGGAAAGAACCTACAGCCAGGGGTATTCGCCCAGCATTTCCAATGGCGTGGTCTCCATTGTTCTTCCGCTGATTGCAACCAATCCCCTGACCAACGACACCCTGCTGGCCAGCATCAATCTGGGCAGCGTCAGCGATTCTCCCTTTGTATACGGCAGCTATCAGCAGCGGGTTGCGCTGGGTACGCAGCAGGTCAACGGCGGCCAGAATACGATTGCGGCCTACTATGTGCGCTTTGACGTTGCGCTCAGTGCAGAGAGGAAAAACGGCGTATACCCTGTGGAAATCGAAATCACGGCAACGGACCTTGCAGGAAACGCCCTCAGAAAGACCTTTGCGGCGTATGTAACAATCGGTGACGAAAAAACAACGCCGCAGGCAACGCAGCCGCAGCAGAGCTCCGGCGGCAGCAGCGGCCCGACGGCATCGAAACCGGTGCTCGTGGTTTCAGACTGTACCACCAGCGCGCAGACCCTTGCGGCCAACGAGGCCCTTTCCATCCGGCTGGTGGTAAAAAATGTGGGCCGCCGCACGGCCCACAATATCCGCGCGGCGATCACAAGCGACGATGAGAACATGATTCTGCTGAACGATTACAGCGCGCAGTACCTGCGGAGTCTGAAAAGCGGCAAGGAGGAGACCTTTTCCTTTGAAATGCAGGTGCTTCCCCAGACGCTGGGGGGCCTGCGCACACTGACGATTACGCTGAACTATGAAAGCACGGATAACGTACCCTTTACGGAAACGGCCGTATTTCGGGTCAATGTGGAGCAGCCGGTCATGTTTTCGTTTGACCGGATCGAATTGCCGGAGAAAATTGTCTCGGGAGAATCCTTTTCCGTGCCCGTTTGCGTCTACAATACCGGCCTGAGCACCATGTATAACGTCAAATGCGCTCTGGATGTTCCGGGGCTGATCGCCGCCTCCGCTTTTCTTGGGAATCTGTCCCCGCAGCAGTCGGCGGATAAAATGATGTCGGTATTTGCCACGACCATTGATTCGACAACCCGGTATGGAACAACGTTTGGTTCTGCCATTATTTCCTATGAGGATGCCGAGGGCATCGTATACGAGGAGAGAACAGAGCTGAAAATGGAGATTCTTGAGCCGCCGAAGCAAACGGACGAGGAGAAGCAAAAGGAGCAGGAAAAAGCGGAAGAGCAGGAAACGCTGTCCCAGTGGTGGGTTTCGCTGTTCTTTGGCTTTGCGATTATCGCGGTGCTGGTTGCCACCATCATCGTCTATAAGTTTGCCCGGCTTGCCCGCATGCGTTGAATTTTCCAAAAATAACACGGCAAACAGCAGAATGTATGGTGGGAAGCGGTTTGTTTTGCCGCTCATAAAAATGCGTGTGGTGGCTTACAGGCTTTGCTGCGCTTTATGAGCGTCATGAGGACAGACATGCGTATGACTGTGCCAAAGCAAATGTCCTTGTAAACCTGAGCTGGGCGCTCCATCGCCGTGAGGCGATGCGATTCATAAGAAATTGAGGGAAGTATACCATGCAGAATTGCGTGTAGCCATTCGCTTTACTCAAGATTATGAACAAAGCCTACCTTTGTTTGGGCGGATAGCACATTGATGATTCCATTACAAAACAATTGATTGCAGTCGTAAAATGCTTTGTCGAAGAAGCAAAAATTTCATTGCCAGTCTTTGATGCAATAGATATAGAAAACTATATTATTTTGCCCTCATTAAATGTTGAAAGCATACCTGAAACGCAAGAAGATATCGCATTTCTTGGTATGCTATATTCCCAAAAAGCAAATGGATATATATGCGCTGAACCGGGAACAAATATATTGAAGGTTATATATGATGTTACAAGCAATGCCGCTGACCTTGGAGATGTTGATTTCCAAATAATCGGATTAGCGGAGGTTCAGAAAACATTTGATCGCATTCAATATTTTCAACATTCGAAGCTAGGTCGAGTTATTCTAGTTATTCTAATAATGCTTTATTCATTTATCAGGTTATACTTCTGTGAAAATAATGATTTTAAATTAGCTGCCAGACACATAAATCACGTTTTCCTACCATTTTTAATCGGGATCGTATCGAATGCTCTTACTATGATTGAAAACCAGATCTATTTTTGCAACCTTCTATACACTTGCACAAAATCACTTGTCTTTTGTATTATATTATCTACTATGTGTTTTATAAAGCTTATTATACCTATAGTAAAAAAGAGGAATTGGAAAATGAAAAATAATTGGATTGAATCCGATAAAATGCGCAAAGCTAGCCAACTGCTCGCAATCATCTTGGTTGTAAGCGCTGTAATTTCTGCTATTTGGTATGGAAGGATCATATATATCGATGGTTTGTTCTTACCTATAAGCACTATCATAAAATCCATACTGTATGTATTAATTCCAACATTTTTAGCATCATATATTTTTGTACGAATTTGTAGTGGAACGCAGCAAAAAGTGCGAATATTGAAAACAACCTGCTTTTTCCTCTTTTTCTACTATATTTTTGGACTTGCGTGTCTTCTATTTGCAGGTGGACGTGTTGATTATGATTATACACAAGTCAAAATGAATTTTATTCCATTTGCAAATTTGTTCGGCCATATTCAGCGAAAAGAATCACTTAATACCATGCTTTATCTTTTTGTAGAATATGCAAAGAACATTGCTCTATTTTTCCCTTTAGGGATATTGTTACCACTGCTTTTTGAAAAGACGAAGAACTTGGGCTTCTTCACCATAATCACGATAGCAATAATCCTAATTTGCGAATTGTTGCAGCAACTAGCAAGCGTTGGAGTCTTTGATATAGATGACTGTTTCACAAATCTATTAGGTGCATATATTGGATACGTCGTATATAGGACCAGCGTGTTTCTCGTCGTTAGCAAACTGCATTTAATAGAACAGAGCGACAGATAGTGATTTAATAGTGACCATCGCTTTGTCAACTATAAATACATTTTCTATAAAAAAGAAAGTTCGGAATTGGCTTGGCTGACGCTTGTCTTTGGCATTGCTATCTTCTCCTTATATCGAGGCGCTTTGCGATACCGTTATCGATGATAAGGTACAATAAGTTGCGCAAATTGAAAAAGGCATAAGAAGAGACACGGTTTGCAGAACTCTGGTAGAATGAAGTTAGCACACACCATTCTGAAAGGAGACAGCAAACTATGTCCGAGAAAATTGTACAGCTAAACGAGGAAGTAATCAAGGGTCAAATCAAGGAGTTGGTTCGCGGCAGCGTGGAGGAGACTCTGAACGAACTGCTGGTGAACAACGCCGATCTGCTGCTCACTGCCTACGACGGCCAACCCGGTGGCACCGTAATGACTTGCGAACTGGTCCGACGCTTCGGCATGCCGGTCATTCTGTCCGCTGAGGCTGCGGGCGATTGGTTGAATGTACAATGTACGGTATGCTGATATGGATGTGGTGAAAGTTGCATAGACAGATATGGGGAATACAGACTCATGTAAAAATTCAGGCAGGAAGAAGCAGCTTCGGGCTTTTCCTGCCTTTTCTGCTTATATGCGTATTGATTCTATGTACTATTCGGTAATAATGTAAAAATCTTTGCAATTTCCGACTTTGCAGGCTAAAATCACGTAAAATAAATGTGACAAATATGTTCAAACATGCTACAATATTTTCATGTTATGCAATTGCTGTCAATTCTCCTAACCTGAAATCTCAAAACGTAAAGGAAAAAACACATGAAAGGCACATTTGTTAAAAGGCTCTGTTGTTTTTCTATCGCTTTCGTTAACTTGTTTGTAACATATTTCGCAACGCCTGCGAAGGTGATAGCGGATGAGATTGAAACGGAACGGAATCTTCAAATATATGCAGAGAACACTTTGTTCGGCAAAGAAACACAGGTAGACCACAGCCGCTTGGTTGGGGAACTTGTGGATCAGCGCAGCGAGAGCGAAAAGCAGTTCCGTCGAGCGGACGGGCTGACGGAAGCAGTGGTTTATCCCTATCCCGTGCATTATCAGGAAAACGGCGAGTGGAAGGATATCGACAATACACTGATTCCACTGGACGGGGAGGTTGGATATCGGACAAGAGATGGAGCAGACGTGCAGTTCGGTGCGTCGCTGTCTTCGAAGGAGTTGGTACGCTATGAATGGGAGGGACAGCCCGTTGCATGGCGTTTTTTGCGCTTGGAAGACGGCGAAGCGAAAATCGTTTCAGCGGAGAGTGCGGAGCTTGCCGGGCTGAATAAAGATGAACGCAGGGACATGGAGATGCGCTTTCCCGAAACACTGTCCTCGACAATCGTGTATGAGGACCTCGAAAGCGGCGCGAGCATAAGATACGTCTTGACCTCGTATATTCTGACGGAGTATATTACACTGTCCGAAAAGCCGGAGGAAAAGGTCGCCTTTCAGTTGGAGTTTCAATGCGAAGGGCTGCAACCAATCATGGATGCGGACGGAAGCATTCGATTCATCAATGACACAGAGGAAACCGTGTTCGCCATGGGGATCCCGGTCATGGACGACGCCAACGGCGAACAGTGCGAAGACTTCGACGTCAGCCTCATGACCGCAGAGACGTTTGCGGAATGGATTGAGACGGAACAGGTGGCAAGGGCCGCGCGTGTAAACACAGATGCTTCGAACAAGGAAACGGAAACCCCAATCATACCGGAATCGAACAGCGCTTCTCCGAGCAGGCGTACGCCGGTACAGAATGTCGAGGACAGCATAGCAGAGGAAACAAAGCCGGAAGAGCCGTTCCTTCCAATTCGTTTAAACATTGCCCCTGACGATCCGAACAGCGATATTGAGAGCATCCCCGAGTTTTATCAGCCGATGGATGCGGATGAAGCCATGACTGCTTCTCTGTTTTTATTCACAGACGGAGAAGGAACCGAATACTATCGGGTTTATGGCAGTTATCGGGAGGAAATTGGCTTTTACGCCTGTGATGCGTTTGCCGAAGACGTGATACTCGATACAGTCTTCACCGCAGAGGAGGATGTCGAACTATGGTCGTTCGGAAGGGAAGAGGAATTCCTTGCTTTGGAAAAGGAGGAAGCGGCCGATGAGGTCTCGGATGTAGAGATACCAATTGCAGAAGAGGGCGCTGCGGAATCGGAGACCGAGGAGCCTGAAGACGCAGGCGAGCCGGAAGAAACGGAAACGGAGTTAACGGAATTGGATCAGGAAGCGTATATCCTGGAAGATATTCCACTTCCGGAGTATTCGCTTGCCGGAACGAACGAGTATACTTTTGTGTATATGATCGTGCCGGATATGGAGTGGTTGCTGGATGAGACCCGCGCATATCCTGTCGTGATTGACCCGGACATCCGGCCGACGTTCAGCGGATCGGTTGACGACACGTATATCAGTTACAGTTCGCAGAGCAGCAATTATAATACGCGGGATCGATTGAAGATCGGCGGAACGCCGCATTACCGTTCGCTGATTCGAATCAACGGATTGCCGTCGCTGGAAACGGGCGATGTAATCGTGGAAGCGACGCTGAATCTTTCCCGCTATAATACGAGCAGCGCGTACAATAAGGAGATCGACCTGTACAAGGTCTTGACGGCATGGGATTTCAGCACGGTCACCTGGAGCAGCTTCCAGCCGGACAGTACAAGCTCCGTTGAACGCGAGCATATCTCTGCGGTCGCTGCGACCTGCGGGCAGAACAAGTTCAATCAATTCGATATCACCGACCTTGTGAAGTTTTGGTACGCGAATCCGTCGCAAAACTTCGGCATGTTGCTGGAATCGTGGAAGGAATCTTCCAACTGGTACACGGAATACCGATCTTCCAATTACAATTCCACCTATTCGGGACATCCGTATTTCTCGATCATCTATGTCAGCAGTACGGGGCTTGAGGACCGGTTCACCTATCACAGCCAGAGCGCGGGCCGGGCCGGGATGGGGGCAATCAACGATTTCTCGGGCAACTTGACATGGACCCACGCGGACGCCTCGATTGCCAACGGTATTCTCCCTATCTCGCTTTCCCACGTTTACAACACAAACGATCTGACAACGGATATCGGGTATGGGTACGGCTGGCGGCTGAACTATTCGCAGTCGCTGAAAAAGGTCGAGTTGGAAAACCGAACCGAAACGGCAACCTATTATCAACTGACCGACGGAGACGGGACACGGCATTATTACAAGTACAGCAGTGCCAACACCTATGTCAATGAATTGGATCACGACAGTACCCTGACAATCTCGGGAAGCACAGTTACGATCGCGGATAAGGGCGGGAACAAACGGATCTTCGATTGCGATTCTGCCGTAGAGAATGGACGACTGACAACGGTCGAGGATGCGAACGGGAATCAAACACTGATTTCGTACAGTTCTACCACGATCACCGACCTGCAGATATCCTCGATTCAGGAGAAGCTCTCGGGGCAATCTGCGGGACAGAGCCTTACACTGTCCTATTCTGAAAACCGGCTCTCCTCAGTCGCGTCGCCGGACGGACGGAACGTAAGCTATACCTATTCCTCGGGCGATCTGACCGAAATCTCGTATGCAGATGGCAAGAGCTGTTCGTATGCCTATTCCAACCATTGCATGACACAGGCAAGGAATATCGACAGCTACAATCTGAACTATACCTACAATTCCGCCGCGCCGTACCGGGTGACGAAGGTTGAAGAAAAAGCGGGAGCGACCACCGGGCAATATCTTTCGTTCGATTATGGTTGGAACCGTACCACGGTATGGGACAAGCAAGGACGGGATACGACCTATCAGTTTGACAATAACGGGCAGGCAGTCAGCGTGCGCGACAGCGCGGGAAACGCGGTATATGCGGCATATAATACGGCCGATCGCACGGTTACACAGCTATCCGCCGTGTCCAAAATGCAGAGCACGGTGTTCAATCTGTTGAAGAACCACGGATTTGAAACGACGAGTTCCAGCGGGAACCCATGGACGAGAAGCAATACGTCCTATGTGACCTTTGCCTCGACATATGCGCACACAGGGAAGTACAGCCTGAAAATGGTCAGTGCCGCAAGCCGCGTGGTCAATGCGACGCAGACCGCATCCGTTACGGCAGGCGAAACCTATACGTTTTCCGCATATTTCAGCGGGCAGGCGGGAGCTAAACTGCAAGTCCTGAACGGAAGCGATGTATTGGCGACCTCGGATTCCGTAACGACTGCCGGGACGGTTGGCGCGGAATGGACGCGCGGGTCGGTCACGTTTACGGTTCCGAGCGGAGTCACCTCCGTTACCGTGAAGATCGAGCTGCCGAGCGACAGCGCCGGAACGGTATATGTGGATTCCGCACAGTTGGAGGTCGGCGCGAGCCCGAACCGATACAACATGATCCAGAATGGCGACTTCTCGGACGGGACAACGGCTTGGACGACCAGTAGCCGCATCTCCTCCTCGACCGACGGTGTTACAACGGATAGCGACGCTTCCCATCCGGCTGCGTTCTCAAATTCCGTGTATCATATAACCGGAACATGTGATTACCAGAAGTATATCTATCAGGCGATCACCGTAGCGGGAAAGAAGGGGGATACTTATTCGTTCGGTGCATGGCTGCGTTCCGATTCCGTCCCATTGACGACCCAACCCAACGGCAGCTCGACCCGGTTGTACGGGGTCAAGCGCATTTCAGTGGAATTCTTAAACGGTAGTAAGACGGTCAATACCGCGTCGATCTATTTTAACGCAGATACGAACGATTGGCAGTTCGCGTGCGGCAGTGCGGTCGCAACCGGCGCATATACGTCGATCCGGCTCAACCTGAACTTCCATTACACGCGAAACGATTGCTATTACGATGGCGTTCAACTCTATAAGGAGGAGTTCTCGCAGGCGTATGCCTACGATTCCTCCGGCAACCTCACCGGCTATACCTCGCTGATCGGGCAGCAGAACACCTTTACTTACAACAGCAGCAACGACGTCACCAAGAGCACCGACCCGCGCGGGAACTCCACAACGTACACTTACGACGCCAAGCACAACCTGACCGACTCGGAAAGCGCGGAGCATGTAAAGAGCGCATATACCGTGAACAGCAGAGGCCAGACGACCAAGACGACAATCGGAGACGCTTCGCTGTCCATTGAAACGGAAACGGCATATGATAGCAATACCGCATTGACAGAGACCGTTACCAATGCGCGTGGAAAGACGGTCGGATACGATTACGACAGCGCAACGCGCGCGACCACTCAGGTCACTGATCCGAAAGGAAACACAAGCACATACGTCTATGGCAACGCAGCAGCCATGCATCGCCTTGCGTCGATCACAAGCACAGGACTCGGTGTTGTGGAGTATACTTACGATACCTACGGCAAGCTTACAAAAATCAAGCGCGGCAGTACGGAGTACAACCTTACTTACAACACATGGAACCGTCCGATGGAAACGAAGGTTGGCACGACTGCGCTGTCGACCAATACCTATGACAGCTACGGAAAACTGCAGACAGTTACCTACGCCAATGGGTTCTCGGCGCGCTACGAATACGACAATCTTGATCGTGTAACCAAGATCTACCAGACTGAGAACAACACGGAATCACTCGTATATGAGATGATCTACAACGGCGAAGGCGATCTGTACGAGTTGAGAAATTACCGCACTCTGCGTGCAAGCTTCTTTGACTACGATCATGCTGGCCGGTGCATGGCGAGCAAAGAAAGATCGTTCTCAATGTCCGGAAACACGATCAGCTACGGCAGCATGATCTCGTCGTATGCATACCAGTATGACGAGTGTAACAATCTGACGAAGCTGACTTGTTCGGTGCTTGATAGCACATGGAGTGCGACCTACACCTACGACAAGGACAATCGATCGAAGACGACGACCCTTTCGAGCGGCAAAGTAATCACCAACGCATATGATGCGATCGGCAGACTGGCAAGCAGAAAGATCGGACTTTCGAGCGACTATATCACGACGCTGACCTATGTACCGGGAAACGGAACGAACAAGACGACCGGGCTTGTTTCAACATACCGGAACGGCAGCGACGCGGCGTATTCGTATACCTATGACGACAACGGGAACATTACCGAGATCACGCAGGGATCGACCTCGATCACCTACGAATACGACACGGCGAATCGTCTGACGAGGGAGAACAATCAAGTCACCAATCAGACGGTCACCTACGAGTACGACGTCTGGGGCAATATTCTGAACCGGAAGGTCTATGCGTACACCGTGGGCGATCTGACAAACGTACCGTACACGGAGATCGAGTACGAGTATACCAACTCCGCATGGGGCGACCAGCTCACAAGCTACGACAACACGGCGATCACCTATGACGGCATGGGCAATCCGACTTCCTACAGAGGATATACCTTCGGCTGGAGAGGGAAGCAGCTTGTAAGTGCAGGCAACAGCACAGACTCCCTGACATATGAATACAACGAGGACGGCTTACGGCAGAAGAAGACGGTCAACAATGTTGACACAGACTACTTCTACAACGGGTCGGTGCTGATCGGCATGCAGCGAGGAACGGATAAGCTGCTGTTCAGCTACGACGCATCCGGAAATGTCGTTTCCGTCGATTTCAACGGCATGGAATACTACTATCTGCGCAACGCACAGGGCGACATTGTCAAGCTGATTGACGCAAGCGGAGCGTCGGTAGTAGAATATACCTACGATACGTGGGGAAAAGAGGTGCAAACGACCGGGTCGCTTGCGGGTACGCTCGGCTCCTTCCAGCCGTTCCGCTACCGCGGGTATGTGTATGACGAAGAAACTGGACTGTACTACCTGCAGAGCCGCTACTACGATCCTACCACGGGTAGATTTATCTCCGCCGATACTTTGCTTAGCACAGGGCAAGGTGTGTTGGGGCACAATGCGTATGCGTATTGCAGTGATAATCCTATTATTCGAATTGATATTTCTGGCAAGATAGATTATATATTTAAACTAGATGGTACCTATACTGTTGAAGATAATAGGAATAGCTTCGAAAAATTCTTTGGCATCCAAACGCCTGATAAATATTATATCGAAGTTGATGGTATTAGATACTTAGCAAATAGCAAAGAGACGGTAACGCTATATGCTTTCGATAATATAGAATTGGATTTTTTAGACACCAAATTTGATGAACTCATTTCAGAAGCGGAAGAGGAGGCTGTCACGTTTGAACGGATAATGGCGGAGTCCATTGGTGGGAATCTCGATTTTAAGCTTCAATTGGATGATCCGACTTTATATTATGCAGATGGAATAGTATATAATAAGAATGAAATGGGAAATTTTATGTGGTCTTACTTACTAAAGAAAAACGGATATGGGAGATTAATTTCTGGTTCTTTAGCTCAAGGCGGAAGCTTATTTGGTAAACAACATAGATTTGATGAATCACATGATGTTAAAGCTAGAAAAGCGGGAATCGCATATTATAAAAAACAAAAAAAGGCAGGATTAATCAAGTGAGTGTTCGTATGAAGAGAATATTATTAATCTGTATAATAGCTACTATGATTGCAATTACAATCTTCGTGACTTTTGTGATGAGGGCGAAGTGTGCATCAGACAAGAAAAGCATTGAATATGAAGTGGATCAACTATCACAAGAAATCGTGAGACATGAATATGAAGAGATAAGATTTCAAAAAGAAAAAAACCAGATAATTCTTATTGACAAGGACGGAAATGAGACAATTATCCCAATAAACCAATTATTGAGCAAACAAATTGTTCAAGTATATAATAAGAATAATATGGTTTTCTACGTCTTGGACGCAGCACAGGATGATGAATATGGACTGGTATTTACGATTGAATCTTTTATGGACATGAATGGAATATGGTCAATTGAAAGAGTCGGTAGAAACTTATACTATTATAAAACATATCGGTGACGTTGGCAACGGTTGCCATGTGGACTGTTCGATGAAACACAAGACTAACTATTAAAAGTCAAGACCAAAGTAGGTGAGTTTGAAGATTATTTGAAAGTTCATCGCCGCCCATGACAAACAGCCTGCAAGTGCAGGAAAAAGGCAAGCGAAGGCGATGAAGGGAACAGGAAACAGCACTGCGCATGCCAACGGGAGAACAAGTGTAGCGCTTGCAGGCTTCGGTTTGTCAAGGGAACACGAAGGGACGGTTAGCGTTATCGGTTCAGCTACGATGCATCCGGAAATGTCGTTTCCGTCGACTTCAACGGTACGTATTACTACTATGTCCGCAACGGGCAAAACGATGTTATCCGTCTGATTGACGGCAGCAACAACACCGTAGTAGAATATGCTTACGATAGCTGGGGCAAGCAGCTTTCCTGCACCGGCTCGCTCGCGAGCACCTTGGGCGCACAAAACCCGTTCCGCTACAGGGGTTATATTTACGACCCCGAAACCGCGCTCTACTACCTCCAGACCCGCTACTATGACCCCGAGACCGCTCGCTTTATCAACGCAGATATCTACGTCTCCACCGGTCAGGGCGTGCTTGGCCACAATATGTATGCGTATTGCATGAATAATCCCGCAAACATGCTGGATAGTGAGGGGACCGTTGGTCTAGCTTTGTTTATCGGCGGCCTGATAGCAACTGCCGTTGGTGCCGTTGTGGGTGGTATGCGTTCGGCTGCGGAAGGTGGTTCGTTCTGGGAAGGTGCCGCTAGTGGCGCAATCACAGCCGCATGTACAGCTGCGGCTATTGCAGTTAGCATTCTTGTTCTTCCAGCATCGCTGCCAGCAGCCGGAGTGCTGGCGACAACCCTGGCTGGCGGTGCGGGTGGCGCGGTCGGAGCAGCAATAGGATATGAAGCTGAATTGGCGGTTAATAAATTGCTAGTAGACAAATCAAAAAATGAAAATTCAAATAAACCAATTATAGAACGTACTCGGTCGGATATAGAGGCTCATAAAAGAGTAAAAGCCGGTCTGCGTGGCGGCATGATGGCTGGTGGTTTGGGTGCCGGCGGCACATTCTTACCGGGGGATCCTCTCAGCACGGGAGTGTACAGTTATTTCACCGGTTTTTTGGCTGAAGCTGTTAATACTTTGTTCTAGGAGAGATGTTCCGATGCAGAATGAATATGTTATTGCCGCTTTGCAGCTCTTTTCTGTCGTTTTGATCGTTGCTCTGTTTGCTGCCCGCATTGTGCAGCTGCGCTGTGAATTAAAGGAGTTTAAGGGATGGTCATGGCGTAAACCGGGTGACAACAAGAATCGAGTGCTCATGCTCCTTTTCTGGCCGGTGGGGGTAGCTACCTGTGGGTTTGTGGTGTATTGGGTGGTGCGCGGGATCTATTTTCTTTCTCTATATATGCGATTTGGCGAAATCATTTACTTTATATCGCCTTTTGATTTCGCCGCTTGCGCAGGATTGTTGGGATTTCCCTTCTATGGGCTGATCGAGCACATGATTGTACGAAAAAGGCTGGGGGATCAGGCGCTGGATCTACTGTTTTGGGCCGGTGAACCTCCGGTGAGAACAAGCGCAGCTTTATTGGATGATTTTAGGAACTTTCCGGTCACGGAACCGTATATTGAGCGCGTACGCGGCATGGATCTGATGCAAAAAGCTTATATAGGGTTGGACATACTTCTTTGTGTTATATGCTTATGGTTTTTACCACATAATATGGGTTTTGTTTATTTGGTCACGGAAAACAGCCTGATATTCCATAGTTCTAGTGGCTTATTTAAAGAGGAATGTGACCTGACGCAATTGGAAAGTATCTCCTATATGACTGCTTCGGACAACTGGATATTGTATTTTCGTGATGGCCAAACGTCCAAACATCAAAATGACAGCATTGTCAACGCCGTTAAGGAGGTAACTGGAATCGAGGAAACGATAGTTCAATTAGAAGACGATTCCATGATTGACGCACCGGATGACAGTAGTGCGGAATAATAGCACCATCCAAGTATATCACTGCACTTTGATAGCAGCATACCGCAGGTAATATAGCTTAATTCTCGTCTGGAAACACCGAGATCGGGTATACGTATGCGGACGATAAGCTGACGACTGTCAACGTGGACGGTGCGGTGCGCTATGGCCTGACCTATGACGGCTTCGGCAGAACGATCTCGACCAAGGCGGGGGCGTCTGCGGACAGCATGGCGGCACTTGCGATCAATGCATATGACGGTGATACGGGTCTGCTCACACAAACGCAGTACGGCAACGGCTTCACCGTTTCGTATGTGTATGACAATCTCGATCGCATCACCGAGGTCAAGTACGACGGAACGACCGTTTACAAGTATGTGTATGACGGTTCTGGCAATCTGTACTCAGCTTGTGACGCCGCGCTCGGCTTCACCATCTACTACGAGTACGACCATACCGATCGTTGCGTTAAGAGCTATACAAAGGACAACGCAACGGGCGCGATCCTGTCGTCCTATTCGTACCAGTACGATGTAAACAACAATCTCACAAAGCTCACCTGTTCGACCAACGGAACAACTTGGGCGACAACGTATACCTACGATAAGGATAACCGCCCGATCACCGCAACACTCGCAAGCGGAAGCGCGATTACGAACACTTACGACAGCATAGGCAGACTTTCCACAAAGTCGATCGGTGCTTATACCACCACGCTTTCGTATCTTGCGGGGATAAACGGCTCACAGACGGCTATGGTGTCCTCCTACCAGAACGGTACGGATGCGGCGTACCAGTACGAGTATGATGCGAACGGAAACATTACCCACATTCAACAGGGTGATACGCACCTCTATTA